>Ga0325410_1000488_pt1 | contig 41474 bp, 29 predicted proteins | sample PopdelMetagenome_16_FD_206182 | JGI IMG/M metagenome (GOLD analysis project Ga0325410, IMG submission 206182) | Populus deltoides microbial communities from Bellville, Georgia, United States - Xylem-PdIQD-R3 | ecosystem: Host-associated > Plants > Phyllosphere > Stem > Wood/Secondary xylem...
CAGAGGGTCAAAAGAGGAAAAAGAAAAGGAAAAAAAAGAGGCGAAAAAACAATAATCACTCCAGAAGAAAAGTCTCTACAACTCTCGATAAAGTAGGTGGCGCGAAAACAGCGTCCTCTTCTCAACTGAAAAACCGTTTCCTTTCCTTCCCTCATTTTCAATTCGAAACCTTCTTTACTTTTTTTCTTTTAATTCTATATTAATATATTACCTTTTCTCCCTCCCTCTCTCCATAAAACCCGGTCACTACACTTCCCTCGCCGTGATATTCTCTCTACGATCACCGTTGAAAGTCTCTCCTCTTTGGATCCGCCGTCCCTTGAAGCCGCCACCGTCTTCTGCTGTTCAATTCCCGATCCTTCTCCATGATATTGAAGCGATATTAACAGAACTAGTCAATTGATTAGTTTCCATCATTGAAGAACAGTTTTATTAATGCCAGTGATTCAAGGTGAGAAACTCTACCTTACTTTTTTGCATCTATGAAGACATTTTAATTCCCCCCCCCCCCCCCGGAGACGGGTTAAATCCTGTTTTTAGACAAGATTTTGAGAAGTATAAAAGGTTTTTATGATTCATAGAACTTGCGTGTCTTCCATTTCTGAAATCCATCAGAATTCAGAGAGATTTATATAGTTTTTTTCTTCCATTTCATCGCTGTATTACTTGTCTTCGATGCCAAAGACATATAAACACGGTCATTGTTAGGTCAAATAGATTCTTCATTAGAAACCCATGTTAATTTTCTCTGAAAAATTTAAATCCTTCTGGGCTTTCATCGATCTGATCACTGAATCGGGATTTAAAAATCTCACATGTGGTCAAACTGTAAATTACATAAGATGACAAGCTCTGCACATAAGGGAATCAATCCTATAATTTAAAAATATCACAAGTGGTCAAACTGTAAATTGTAGAAGATAACAAGCTCGGCACAAGTGGTCAAACTGTAAATTATATTTTTTTTTGAATTAATAATAGTATGAATTGGGGAGGGTTAGTAAGTGGTAGTAGTTTACGGGGATGGACAATGGTCTTGCCTGCACGTGGTCTTCCATGTCTGTTCCATACCCCCAAGAACAGCAGCACCTGCAACTTCAATCTTCTAATTATTAAACTATTTTAAATTATTCGCAAAAGAACAAATCACATTATTTCCATAAATATTTTCTTGGTCGTAATTTTACTAGATGACAAAATCAAGAAAACCCAGGTAAAAAAAGAAATTAATTCACTGTGTGATCCCAATGTGGGATCTCTTTATTTCATTAATGCCCATCACAGTTATTTTATTTTTCTCCCTATAACATGTGACTTTTATTTCTCATTATTTCACTTGATCTGAAACATTGCTGTAAAATTTCTGTTTTTAAAGTGTTTTTAAATTATTTTTTTATTTAAAAAAATTAAAGTAATATTTTTATTATATATTTTTAAAGTATTAATATCAAAATTTTAAAAGAATTATGAAATTTGTATTGAAAAACATTATTTATCAGATATATAGATGAAAAATAATATATTTTTCTGTTTCTCAAGTATAAAAATTTGTTATAAAACCATATAAAAGATAAATTAATTTGATATTTTTCTATTTAACTAAATATATTTATGTTTTTACTGTTTTTAAAGAAGTTTGTTTACGTGTGTAAGCTTTGAAATCACTTTCATCGAAGAAAAGTAGTAAAAAAGGAGAAGGAAACAGGGAAGGAGTGAGGTAATGTTGCGTGGTTGAGTGTACCTCAATTGCCAGCCCACCCGACCATGGCATTCCCGTGAGAGGGACAAAAGGGCAAATTGTATAAGCTTAAAAACAAAGAAAGTGAAAAAAAAAAAAAAAAACAAGAAGAAGAAGAAGAAGAAGAGAAAAACAATCACTCTTATCCTACGCACCCATTTTATTTTGTTTCTTTGTTCTTTTATCCTCGACCTCTCCATCACAGGAGTCCACTCTTCAGTCTCCCCATTTTCATAGGGGACCCCTTAACACCAAGAGTTACTTTCCTTTTAGCCCGAAAAAGTGATGACCATTAATGCACGTTGTGCCCCTCTCCGGATTTTTCCGTGACCACATTTTGGCCCCGGATGGTGTTTTATCATAATCATTGCTTAACCTCTTTGTCATGGCATGATCTGATTGGATTTGGGCTTGTTTTGATGAATATTCAATACCCATTTGCATTTTTTTTGTTTTGATTCTCAAATTTGCAATCTTTGAGATCTGAGTCTCTGTAAAGATGTAAGCTTTTCTCAATTTTTGGGTTTTACTTTTTCTTTTTTATTGGTTTATATTCTTTTTTTTTTACTGCCATTCTGTAGCGTCTTACCTTTTTTTTTCTTGGTTATGTGCATTTGTGGCAGATTTATTGCAGGGAAAAGGATCTTCTTTTTGAGCAATTTGTGTGATTCCTTTCAATGTGGTATACTAGAAAATGAAAGCTGTCAAATTTGGTTGTTTAATTATGTGAAAGAATCCATCAATGTGGTCTAATTTGGACAGTGTTTGATGGATGTATGTGAATTAGAGAAGCACACAGCAGTACTGGATACCCCAAGACCCCCCCTGGTTCCAGCTGAAAGAAACAGCAATGCAACAGCGAAAGCAGCAACCACCACCCGCCGTCCTCGGACGAGGGAAGTTGTTTCTAGGTACAAATCACCCTCTTCATCAACACCTTCTGTTGCTAGGCGTTTCCCATCACCGAGCCTCAGTAGAACATTGCCTACACCTTCCCCGGTGGTGCCTAAAAGATCTCAATCGGCGGAGAGGAGGCGCCCTTCAACCCCACCTTCACCCTCAAGGCCTTGCACACCGGTTCAAGATTCATCAGTTGATGTGCAGTTGCCATCTAGAAGGCTAAGTACCGGTGGTCGGTTACAAGAGAGTTTATGGCCCTCTACAATGAGAAGTCTCAGTGTTTCATTTCAATCGGATAGTATTTCTATTCCTATCAGTAAGAAGGAAAAACCAGTTAATAATGTCTTCTCCGATCGCACATTGAGGCCTTCTTCAAATGTAGTCCATAAGCAGGCTGAAACGCCAACTGGGTCACGAAAGCCTACACCAGAGAGAAAGAGGAGTCCTCTTAAAGGGAAGAATTCGCAGGATCAATCAGAAAACGCCAAACCAGTAGATGGTTTACATTCTAGATTGATTGATCAGCATCGATGGCCAAGTAGGATAGGTGGGAAGGTATGTTCTAATTCATCACTGAATAGAAGTGTGGATCTCACTGATAAGAATGTGAAAGCCTTGTCAACTCCAGTTGGAATTGGATTATCTTCACTCAGGAGAACGCCCATACCTGATAATTCAATAAAACCTTTACAAAAATCAGCTAGTGATACCTCGAGGTTATCACTGGAAGAAATTGGCAGAGTAGTGTCTGAGGTGAATTCGTTTGATGATAAATTGCGGCGGATATCGGGTGCTCAGAAGCTTGTTGCATCAAGTTTATCGGACAGAATATCATTAGTAACTCCTGTTGTTAGATCTCAGTCCTTGCCTACTCCTGGATCGCGTCCTGCATCACCAAGTAGAACTTCCATTAACAGAGGTGTAAGTCCATCTCGGACAAGACCATCTACTCCTTCTCGAGGGGTTAGCCCATCTCGGATAAGGCCATCTAATGTCTCCGTTCAGCCCAATAATTCCACTTCTGTGCTTAGTTTTATAGCGGATTTTAAAAAGGGGAAAAAGGGTGCGAGCTATATTGAAGATGCTCATCAGATACGACTGCTATACAATAGATATTTGCAATGGCGATTTGCTAATGCTCGGGCAGAGGCTGTTCTTTACATTCAGAAAGTGACTGCAGAGGTAGGATTTGAACGTTTACCAATATTCTTAGAATGTAGACCTCCTGAATCTGCCATCTATCTTAATGTTTTGTTAATTGCATGGAACTTTTGATGGCATCTGTCATGTCGGCCTTCTTTCAATAAATATGATTCTAGTCATATGGTGCCTTCAACCATTATTCTAGGTAATAGTTTCTCAGTTTCAATCCCTTTTAGCAGTCTACAACTGTAGTTTTTTATTATGAAATACAGAAAGTTGTATGCTTGTTTGGAGTAATGCAAAACAGTGAAAAAAATTAGTGGTGCTGTTTGTGAAGAAAATATGCAGCAGGTTGTTAAATTGCACCACTTTTTGTGGTTTGATGGGCCTTTTATGTTTCAGTGATTTTTCATTGAAGATGAACCTTGGCTCTTCAGCTCTTGTTCTTAACATTGATGCTGAAAGAGAATTTCCTTTCCTTTGATGTTTTAAATTCATAAAAACATGTTTGATGGTGCAGAGAACTTTATACAACGTTTGGGACGCCACTTTAGCTTTGTGGGATTCGGTAATCAGGAAAAGGGTCAATCTCCAACAGCTGAAGTTGGAGCTCAAACTCAATGCAGTATTGATTGATCAAGTAATGCCTCTCTTTATCATGACATTATTGTTTTAGTATTTCACAGCATGATCTAATTATTTCTATTCATCTACCGAGCGGTTTTCTCTGAAATGTTGTAGGGTGTAGTTCTTTATGGTAACCTCTGTGCATTTTAGATCTATCCATTTTGTTGCGATCCTTAATTCTTATTAATGTAATTTAAAATTATGTGAATAGAAGCTGCAACCATTTCTTCTTGAGGGGAATGGGGGAAAAGGGACATCTTTTCAATCCATAATTTAATTGCCCGCAACAAGGTATCCTCGTGATTGGCAATGAGAACAGTTTTGTTAAAATACCTGACATGTTGGGAGTATGTCAAGTGTTTGTGAGAAAGATGAGTTCTAGTCCTATCTAAAATGCTATCTAGCTTCAACTTAGACTGGAATTGTTTTGGTTTCTTATAACATATAGGGCAAGCAAATATTTGGGTCTAAGGGCCCACCACTACCACTTATTGTCTATGGAAATGGAAGTGCAGGGAGCTTCTAATCCATCATGTATAAAATACGCCAATATGCATCTGGGAGATCTTGTATTACATGAACAGATAGTGAATAGGTGGTGAATAGGGGAGCTTTTAAGAGCAGTTTTTCGAAGCTTTAAGTAATCCTTTGGCAATTTTATTCTCACTGAAATGTGGTTCTCTGTTTTTTTGGTGGGGGAAAGGAAGGTGGTGGTTTGAAACAGAAGAAAGGTGAATTGCTGTGGTGGAGGAATATTGGTTAACTTGAATGTACACTAGAGTATTTGAAATTCTGAAGAGCAGTTAATGTATATTTTGAAATCTATATTTTAAAGAGTACATCCTAGCGGTTTAGGCATGTATGAAAAAGAAAAGGTTCCAGCACAAGGAGCAACCTTATGAAATGTAAGGGCTGCTGGACTGAACTGGTGAAAGGTCTTCTCCAATCTCCAAAGTACACGTAAATGAGGGGGAAAATATACAAGCAGTCCATTCCATTTTTTTCATTTTATGTGGCTTGTTTGAACTTGTAGCTCATTATAGAAGCATTTTTGAGAAGGCAGTAGCTAGCATCAACTCAGGATAAGATGGGTTGAATTTACTTAAGATGTTAGGCTGTGTGAATCAGAGCCAAAAACAGTATCTGCATGGAGAGGATAAGTTTTGGTGAGATATTGTAATTGATGAGAGAAAGGCCAAAGGAAATATAACTTGGTTGTGGCAGCAATAAACAAGATAGCCTTGATCCTAATGAGCACGAGCATCTACAGGGAGATAAATTGCAAGAGATTTGTTATTCTTGGCACTGCTGCAGCATTGTTAACTTCTAGAATGTGGCTCTAAATATGATGTTGAAGAAGTATGAATCCACCCTAGCGGGTAATTGTAGCATATGGTATACTCAAAATCAAGCACTTAAATGTTTGTTCGCCTTCAGAAAAATGCACAATGTACATGAGATGCTATTATTTGACAAAATATGGTTGCTTTTCTTGTTTTTAACATATCAAGTAGGGTCCTAAGCTTGTTTAAAATCCAGCTTATCAGAAGTTTTCACAGCATCTTGGTTCTGTTCCTATAGAATCAAGTTGATGTTGAAGAAAACCATCTTAGTTTCCTGTTATACTATAAATTCTATATAGTAATTTACAAAGAATTGTCTTTTTACGGAGAAACATTTTCATGTGAAAAAGATGTCATGCTGAGGTTCTGGTCAGAGTCAACTCCAAGCATCTCGGTGGTCTATTACCATGTTGAAATTTAATTTACCATCTGTTGAAGTTCTTTATCCATGCCTCATTTCCTAAACTAATTTGGAACTGAGGTTTAGTCTTTTGGAGTTGAATCCAATTGAGCTACCCCATTATCTAATTGCTAAGTAAATTGATTCAGATCACCTACCTCGATGATTGGGCTTTACTTGAAAGAGACCATATTAATTCTTTATCTGAGGCTGTGGAAGATCTGGAGGCAAGCACTCTTCGTCTTCCGGTGATCAGTGGAGCAAAGGTATGTTTGTTTTAAAAGATGATTGGAAGTGATTTCTGGAGAGAGAAATTATTGATGTTGACATCATTATTGGGATTGCGCTTCTTCAGGCAGATATAGAATCTTTGAAGGTTGCTATTTGCTCAGCTGTTGATGTGATGCGTGCAATGGGATCATCCATATGCTCTTTACTTCCAAGAGTGAGATACATTTCTTAACTATCCCTCGTTCAATTTTGTTAATTAGTGCATAAAGCATGATGACGGGGTTTTCCCCCTTGGTTCTCATTTTAGCTGCATGTTTTTGCCATTATATGGACCATGCATTGTCTAGGCCATAACCCAATGCGTTCACTACTGATGGTTGAAGTGGATAAGTTGGGAAAAGAGAATTGGAAATTGATTGGCAAATTGAATTTTTATTTTTATGGACCATGCTCACCCTCGTTTGAGATTCCCATTATGACTGGGACCACTCAGTTGAAATGCAAAATTGATATCTTATCAGTTCTTTCATGGTTTCTTTTGCATATTTTTTTTTTCCTAAAAAAGATAGATTGAACTGAATTTACATTTTAGGCTATGCTTCTCAATTTCCAATGCCCACCTCAAACTGTATAGTGTTGCCAAGATTATTTGTAGATCTAATGCTGGTCTTCTAAACTTTTTTTTTTTTTTTGGTTATAGGTGGAGGGGATGAATGCTTTGGTTTCTGAGCTTGCCACTGCTGCAGCACAAGAGAAAGCTAAGCTTGATCAATGTGAAGCTCTATTGGCATCAACAGCAGCTATGCAGGTGAGAAAAAAACATGCATGGCTGTAAAACTAAGCTTCCATAGGAAGAAATTTATACAAAATTTAGTCCTTTGATGCAATAATTAACAAGTTTTTATGTTGATTAGATAGAAGCATTCTCGGCAGTGTGAATCAACATTTTTAAATAAAAATCACTTGTAGGATTGTAAGATCAATGAGACGTCAAAGAAAAACATTTAGGAAAATTTGTGCTGTTATGATCAGTAGTAAGCTGAATTGCTTCTTAAGAATACCTTCTTTCCGTATATGTTTACTTTTTTCTACACCATCTACTAGTTCTTGGATTATGCCATTATAACTTTCTTGCTATGCTATGTCATTCTTTCTCAGATCATAAACTTTGTTCTTCCTTGAAGGGGAAATGAATTTAGTTGAGTTCATAATTGAAGAATCCCAACGTTTGCATGGTCCCAATAGCACCCAACAACTCAATCTCTGCAAGCATGTAGAACAACCTTATGCTGTATTTGCATGGATTGATTATCTTTTTTTGTGCTCTGGATAACATGGCCACTCAACATGCTTTAACTTGTCTGCTGCAAGGTGGGAGTGTTTAGGTCTGTTTGGTCTGGATTTGAGTCTTGCACTTGTAAAGGCAGAACAAAATCCTTGCCAGTCAATTAATTGCTGTAGTGATAACTGTCCTAGCAGTATCGATCGTTTGAGCTTTTTACCATTTCATTTATTTGATATGGTTGAGGAATGGCAGTGTTTTCCTGGTTAGATATCCGAGCTGATGGGATCAATCAATATGGGCTTTCAATATCTTCATTCTCTCACTCATTTGCTCAATAATCCTTTTGTCCATTGGCAATTCATTGATCATACATGTGGACAATCTGGTCTGTCCTCTATCAGATTGGCTGGCCAAGATCAGTCCATCATTGCTTGCATGGCTTGAAATGATGTTCTTGCAAGAAAAGTTATATTTTTGTCAGTGGGTACACCTTTAGCTGGGGTGGGGTCCTTGCTTGCTTACATTCAATTACTGTGAAAAGAACTGAAATCAATCGCTTTTTGTAGCTATACTTATCATGCACATATTTTAGGGTTTTTCCTCCCCAGACATTATTATCATGCCATGCATATATTGGATTGTATCTAATTGCATTCAGCGTCAAGCAGGTAGAGGAGTACAGCATTAGGACTCATCATATACAAATGAAAGAAGCTCTGGAGAAGCAACAACCACCATTCATGGCAATGAAAACACCCTCATGGCTCTGAGCAATTACTAAGCTAACTTTTTTCACTCAGCAGAGATAAAATTACGGGGTCTTCTCTGGGCAAATGTAAATTGATTTTTTCTTTTTAACCTTAACTTCGGTGGGAAAGTTTATTTTTATTTTATTCTTTTTCTTCATTTTTTTTCTTGTAATTTTTTGTATCAAGGGAATGAAAAGAAAATGAAAGGGAAGGGAAGCTAAGGGTTGGAAATTCAATGTAGAAGCAGATCTCAGAAAAGTAAAAAAGAAATTAAAAGTTACATATTCTATGTTTCCCTGGGAAACAGGCAAATGTGGCACCAGTCTTGTTATTTTCAGCATGTACTCGTAGGTTTAAAGAAATGGAAGAAGATAAATTGTGTATGGTGATGATACTGATTTTGCAGTTGAAAAACGCTGCCAGCCATGTTATTGGGCATAAAAGAAAAGTTGAAACCATTTGAATAAAAGAAATAGATTGGATCTGACATCCATGACACAAACATTTTGAGTTTAAGCGTTAGGGTTGTCAAACAAAGAACTGAAAATTGGAAGAACAGTTATTAACTGCAATGCCCGGTCAAGCAGTCAACCCGATGTTCATATATCCGTTTGAAAGTAAACCCACTGCATGATCCAACCGGATCTATGAATTGAAATATCTGTTCGAAAAGGAAAAAATTAATCAAAATTATTGAAGTTATTTAAACAGTCTTTTATTTTATATCAAATGATGTATCTTCTTAAAACAAAAACAAGTCTTTGTTGGCGATCTTGCTGTTTACCCATTTGAGACAAGGCGCTCGTTGGAAGCCCGATGATTATAGTTATGTGGAAGCCCGATGATTATAGTTATGGTTTCGTTAGATCGGTGGAGGCGAGTTTTTGGGATGCTAGAATTGGTGGGATTTTACATGCAAAGGCAATAGTTGATGGGTTTGGTTTGGATTTGTTTGTTGGCTCTGGCGCTCTGCTCTTGTTGATTCTTGCTTTAAGCTTTGGCGGGCGAATATAGCTATTAATATGTTTGATAGAATGCCTCAAAGAGATACTGTTTTGTTTAATACAATGATATCTGAGTTTGTTAAGAATTCTTGTTTTGAGGATTCAATTAGAGTTTTTGGAGATATGGACCCAAGTTTGATTTAACCACAGTTATAGCTGTTTCATCACCTGCCGTGGCTGAGTTACACAGCTGTGCATTGCATTTCTGTGAAAAAGGAAATGTTTCGGATAAGCTTAATGACCTATTTCATGCATTGTTTTTCCTCCTTTTGCTGTGTGTATAACAACGTCGAAAAAAAGAAAATCACCTGTGACAAGTTTGCTAGTGGTTTAGCGAAAGCAGTTATGATTTTCAGGTTTTATGGATTTCTATGGGATGTGCATGCGATTCTCCATTAGGGAAAAAAATGAAATCAACAAATTTTTCGGCTGTTTTTTTTTGCATGCTGCTTACATTTTCTGGAGCTGAACACAAAGGTTTGTTTATCATTTCCCCAGAGTTATCTGACAATCTAGTTCTTATTGAAGGGTTTGGACAAGAGCGATTGTAAGTTATTTTGGAGATCGTGATATCCTTCATTGAACGTGACTGATGGATAATAGCGGAGACTTGCCTCGCAGCTAAGCTCAAAGAGAATAGAAAATGTCATCCGCTGTCAACAATCTCAAGGTAAAGTGCATATGCCTCAAATCTTCACTGTAGGCTTGCCTTTCAGATTGACCTTAAGAACTTTCTGGCATTACCTTCTTTCCATAACATGTACCACTAACTTTGGTGTGTGCTTTTGTGATCCCGTCAGATATATTTAAGAAACAAGCAGAAATGGACAGTGGTATAAATAGATAATAGCATCTTCCAGCATGGGGTCCTTAATCAATGAAGGATTTGAAGTTAAGTTCTTCCAGTGAAGGGTTCTGAGAAGATCTTCACAAGAGCACCAGGCTTTGCTTTGAAATCCATGTTCAAGCACTTCGAGTTTTCTTGGTTGACAGGGAATTTCATACAGTTCAGAAGAAATCCAATTTTAAGGTAACCATTATTGGTACATGTTCCATGACAGCTCAGGGTAACTTGTGAGGCTTCAAAAGATTGAACTTCTTGGTGTCCTGAGATGGGTGCAGTGGTTAGAATTTTTGCCATCCAAGTTGTATAAAGCAGAAATATGCACTCGTTTGGGCTGTTAGTGTGAGAACGAGTGATAAGGAAAATGTTTTTTCATTCCAATTACAAAACTGGGTTCAATGCACATTGCTACACAAAATTTTCACTCTAACTTTATTCCTTGTGCATCTCCATCTTGTCAGTTTATACATCGAATATCGTATTCCCTTAGAAGCAGGATGCACATGTATCTTCTATTGATGCACAAATCAACTAGAAAATAAACACACTTTTAACAGTTGAGTCCACATTGCTTGGTGTCAGGTCCCCTGGTTTTCATCACAAATGGATCAATCCGGACCCAAAGCAAGGAGAAGATGGAAGCCAAGAGCACTGACCATATAACCACAATAGTCGGTGTCCTGTTTTGCCTCCCCATCAGACCTTTGAGGAACGGGTAGAGATGGACAATCACCCAGAAGGCAAAGAAGAGCTTCCCGAATAGAGGTCCCCATGACTGGTACCCATTGTTTATGGCATCTGAGACTCCAGCAACAACTCCAACAAGGTTGATGATTAAGATAGTGGTTGGAGGGATAAGCAGGGTTGTCCATTTAAAGGCATATAGCTCTCCAAAATCGTCATCGTCTGTTGCCTTGGATGTGACAGTGAAGTTTGTGTCGATACCTGCTAAAACTTTCAGAAGACCTTGGACAACAGCAAAGAGGTGAGCTGATACACCACCTATAACCCAGAATTGCTCGTTTCTCCACCATTCCTCAATGCTTACTCCGCTCCATCTGAGCTCAAGAATGCCCGTGGAAAAGATTGACAAAAACAAGCCAATGAAGAAAAGACTTGCAAAGGTGCTTATCTGGATCATAAACGAATTGGGAACATGTCATCACAGGGTTTAAATAAACAAAATCGCGTTCTCATGTTAACATAGGATTTGAAAGAATCTAATTGTATCTTCATTGGATTCAATTCCAGTCTCATTTTTAGAATGTTTTGGCCTTTTAAAGCTCTGCACCCTGTTATTTTATTCTGTGTAATGTTTTCATGGAAAAAATAACAGTCGTATTGTTACCTCTGGCATGATAAATTTATCAGTAAGCAGGCAGATGGCAGGGAGGCAACAGTATGCAACGAGTGCTAAGGAGGTGAAGGGGTAGATAGTTGTGTTCACATACGCAAACCTCTCGAGCCACTTGAGCTTTCCTTCCTTGTAGCCATACAACATAGGGCTGTGACGACTGAAGAAAATTTCAACAGAACCAAGAGCCCATCGGAGCACTTGGTTGAGCCGATCTGATAGATTGATGGGAGCTGAACCCTTAAATGCAGCTCTCTTTGGCATACAGTAAATAGACCTCCAGCCACGACAATGCATCTTAAAACCTGTCAGAATATCCTCTGTGATCGAACCGTAAATCCAGCCCAGCTGCACAGGAGAAAGGCAAATTTATTCAATACAGAAACTTCAAAGCACCATATAAATCATCTTTTTAACCTCAATTGCTCAATACATTTCAGAGCTACTGGATTTTTTCTGTTTACATACCTCGAGTCCCCATTCAGTTTTGTCTTCATATCCACAACTGATCACATGGATGGCTTCTTTTAGCAGAGCTGCCGGACTCGAGGAAGGAGGTACACCACCTTCTTCCATTAAAGTTGAAGTCACAAAAATTGCTGATTGTCCAAACTTCTTTTCAAAATTCATGTGGGACATCAACAGCTCCTTGTCATTATTATCCATTCCTGCTCAACAGGCTTTACATATTAGGATCAAAAGGGGAAAAGAAGATTTTGTGCAAATCAGTACGAAAAGATCTTTGAAAACCTTGCAGGCCTGTACCTTCTCCAACTGCACCATTCTTAGCATTCTTCTTTTTGCGACGTCCAAAACATGGGCAGCAGTCACAGGTTTCCATCTTTGGGCGCTTTGGATCTTTAGGAGGGTCATAGCCATACAAAGCTTGCCTTTTGAAAACGCATCCTGTGCCCACATATACTGGACCCTGAATTCCATCTAGACCCTTCATGTTAATCTGCAGGTAACACAGGGAAAAGAAACATCATCTCACTTTTCACATGCACAGGTTATGAGAGCATACACACGGGGTAAGCCAGGGATTTACATCAAAGAAAACAGTGTTTCTGTTGGCGTATCGATCATGTGTATCAATGCCATCAAATCTTTGAGGAAATTGCACGTAGCAAACTTTCTTTCCAATCTGGGGGTCCATCAAGAAACACATAGCCTCTCGAACGGCCTTGCTATTATTTACATAATGGTCACAATCCAAGTTCAGCATGAAAGGAGCATTGGTAAGCACTGCAGAGACCCGAATCTGAAAATTGCGAGAAGTCGAGAGGTATCACATAAAGCAGGCCTTTCAAAGGTGAGGGAACTTAATGCATGTAAAATAAATATTTTTTTCTCAAGTTTATTTACCAGGGCATTCATGGCACCGGCTTTTTTATGATGTGAAAAACCAGGCCTCTTCTCTCGAGATACATATACAAGGCGAGGGAGCTCGTTCCCTTCAACGTCATGTCCTCCACTGTGACCGAGAAATACTTGAATCATACCAGGGTGATCCCTCGTATTGTTTCCAGGCCATGGTGTTCCATCTTGCATAATCCACCCCTCTGTAGGAACCTTCTGTGCTTTTGCTACAATCGCATTTATCCGAACCTTGAATTCTTCATATTCTCTCTGTCAAAGACCAAAAATATCATAGAATCTTATCTAAAATAGGTTCTAAAATAGGTTGCAGGAACTTAAAAAATCGATGAATTCTATAGATGTCGATGCGAATTACGAACCTTCATAGCTCGACGTTCCTTAACAAAGGTAGGCTGAACTTTGTCCTTGAGATAATCAATCTTTAGAGTGAAGTAAAACTCTGGGGCTCGTGGTTCTATGTTAAATTTCTTGCAGAATGGCACCCATTTTCGAGCAAATTCAGCAGTTTCAGACATGGCTTCAAAGGTGCACATTGAAGCACCATCGTCAGATAGGTAACATGAGATCTTTTCAACTGGATAGTCCATGGCCAAAATTGATAAAAGTGTGTTGCCCGTGACTAGAGGGGGTTCTTTCATTGGATCCACGGTACTGACAAAGATATCCACTGGAGCAAGCATATTGGGCTCGCCTTCCTGCTCATACCTGCGTTGCAAAAATTATTAGCGGTTTGTAATTTATTTCTTAACATTGCTTTAACAGTAGAAATAATTATCAGCTGAGATCATTCTGATCGGTGTTCTTTCCAAACATAAAATCTCTGAAATTTTAGTTTTATATACTAGTTTGAACATTCTATGAACCTGAGAGAAAGGCGATCCAGATAAGTCTCGCGATCGATTGGCAACCACTTGGGGAATTGATCAAGGATCCATGAAATTGCAAACCAGATTTCGCAGACTATAGATGTCAGCCAGAGCCCAATTGCATCATGCACCGGATGCAAAATTCGATAGCGAAGAAAGACGGCCAGTATGATTAGCCTAGCAACAATAACCATTCTATACGGATTGATCTTGCTGGATGCAATAGGAACTTTCCTGGAGAGTGGCTGTCTTGCATCTTCTAACCTGCAATAATGGTTTACAGCATATCATTCAATGCCCGCTTGATGATTTCGGTTTAAGGCTAATTCATAGTTACAAAGATGGCAAGACTGGTCTAGGCATTTCCTACTAAAAGATGGTATATAGAAGCCGGATACATACATGGCTGCTTCCGCATCGTCATCTTGTTCTGGCCCCAGATTTCCTTGCTGCATTTTCCACTCGTCCATCCGCTCTTTCCACCCTCCCTCTTTCTTTTCGTCCCATCTTGCACTTCCTGTTTCGTGCAATTCATGCAAATCATGTAATACTAATCGAAATAGTGATTCAGTTAATCATTTTAATCAATGCTTGCGATGAGTAAATACCAGGTTCAGAAACTGGATATGGGTGCACTCTCTTATGAAGTGAAGAAGATAGCATCTGTTCTCCATGAGATCCAATGGAGAACTCTCCACTCACCTGCACAGATGTTTAAGCATTTCTTAAAGTCCACTTAAAAAATGTCAAACAAATCCATTGAATTGGAATCAAAGAAAAGGACCGGCATCACTTACAGGCCTTGATCTGATTCCAGTTATAACTGGTGGGAATTGGCTATTTTCTTCATCATCATGGCCTCTTCCGTAAGTCATTTTCCCATGAAGCATTGCCTCAGTGAGATACTTATTCTTGTCTTTTTCATCTTCAATGATGAACTCATGTTCAATATCATCCACATCATCTTCTTCATCATCTCCCTCCACCCTTGGACTCCCTAGACAGTTTTTGAAATAAAATCAGCTTGAGAATCCCATGCCAAAACAGAAAATTATAGCTTTGGGCTTGTATATTTTACCTTTGAGACGCTTGTATCTAGTCTTGCACTGGGGACAGTTTTGAGTCCCTTCTCTTCTTTCATACTCGTAGCATGGTCTACACACAGGAAAACCACACTCATTGCAAGCCACAAACAAATCACCATCCACAGTTACGCCAATCTCATCGCCACAAATCTCACAAACTTGACCATCCAAGTTCTTCAAAGGTTTATGCTGCACCAAAACCAAAACAAACCCAAAGAATTAATAATGACGAGTCACTGCATGCATGGTTTCTTGTGATTAGTATCTTGCTGCTTTTTCTTGTTTAAGGTTTGTTTTGTTAGTATTTCTTACCTCTTCATGGCCATGAATGACAACAAGCTCGTTGCGGTTGTGAGAGCCAGCGACCAGTCCAGCACTAGCTTCCATGCTGAAGAATGGAATGGGGTGAGAGAGCTACTGGGCGGTTGAGAGGGAGTGATGTTTCTTCTTTATGAATGGAAGGGTAGGACATGGAGAGTTGTGCTGTATATCTTGCTTTCACCTAATGTGGCCAGGTAAGGGTACCGGTGCTGTTGAAGTTGGTTGCAGAGTCACCATTGCCTTGAAGTTAAGCTTCGTCTTTTTTCAACCACCACGCCCTTCCCTCATGCCTTCTTTTTCAATGACTAACTTGGTGTGTGCGTGTGTGTTGTATTTACACTATAGTTTTTGGAAAACATTTCTTCATTATTTAATTAATTTCTATAAGAAAAAAAAACTTGGAAAATGAAGTACATTTTATTACTCTACTACTAATTATTAATGGTCTCCCTTTATTTTATATTGTATTTTGTGCTATTTATTTATTGCTTCTCCAAGCCTTTTTCAGTACCTCTCACAAGTCAAAAGATAATGCCACATACATGGATGTGTTTCTTCTTTGATTCACCAGCAAATAGAACCACTTTCCATCTAGAAAAAAAAAAAAAACCCTAACTATTATCCATTTTGATTTACACCCGTCAAAGATTTTTTTTTTTAATTTTAATAGTTGAACTATTGCTTATTCAGATTTACACCCGTTTTATGATATGTTGTATTTTTACTTCAAAAGACTGAAATTAATGACTTGCATTTATATGGTTCCTTTTTTTATTGTTGAGTTGGAGGATAAAATGATGAGTACGTAGGATTTTTATTCCAGTTGATTTTTATATTGTTTGATGATTTATTTTTAATTTAATTATCAATTCTTTTGACATTTATTTTGTTGTAGGCATGATTCTTGCACGCCATTTAATGTATTCATTAATAGAACCCAACAGAATAAAGCGTAAATCCAAATATACAATAGTTTAACTACTAAAACAAATATTTTAACCCTAATTTTTCACACCAACCCTTTAAAAATTCTAGATCAACCTTTAATTTATTAGTTTTTATATTTGATTTTAATTTTTTTATTGAAAGATTTTTATCTTGAGTAATTTATAAAATTAGTATATTTTTTCAATTTCAATTTCAATTTCAATCCCTTTTAATTTTTTTACTTTTTAAATTTAATTATTATTCTTTTGATTGTTATTTATATTTTTTAAAATTATTTTTGAAATTAATTTTTTTTACGATTTCATCTTTTAATTTTTTTCCTATCAAATTTGATCTTTATTTTTTTTATTATTTTTTTAATGTTTTGATTGGATCCAGATCCAAGATTTTATAGATTATGAATTTTAAAAATTTAATCAGATTTAGTATGTTGGCTTGGTTTTATTTTTTTTTATTTAAACTAATTTTTTTCTTGTTTCATCCTTAGTATTCATTCAATTAGAAGTTAAATATTGATGAATCTATAGGAGCAAAACTAAAGTTTACCCTTGAAATAATCATGCTCGTTAGACACGTGCTGTTTTATGCGATTAAAAATTGCTTAAGTAAACCGAAGTCATGTTCTTGGTTGACAGTAAAACGGGGTCGTGTCTGCCACAATTTTTTTTTCCTAATTTTATTATGTTAATTAATTGGCAAAAATGGATGCACAATCGAAACTTCCATCTGTTCTATAGCTCAAAATGCATGTAATCATAGCATACCCAAGTAACCAAATGCCTTTCAGTAATGGCTGTAAACTTTATTTATCCCTTTAGACTCGAATTTCATACTTCTCTTGTGATGGGTGAGTGAATTGCTAGAGTAGAATTCCATATACCTACTGGCAGAAGACATACTTGCCAACGATCAAAGATGTATGATTTTGAGAGTACATGGCTGAGGCCCCTCATCTGCCAACCGGTGATGATGCTTGCTATAGTTTGAATCCATCTCTTTCAAAGCTTCAGCTGCCCGTCAACTGTTAATGCAAGCAGAAAAACATGTGAATGAGCATGCTTGGAATCCAAGAACTTCAAACCCAAGTCATGTTCCAATCGTTAGTTGGAGCTTCTCCATCCAGACAGAGCAACCTCTCCTACTTGAATACAAGAATTCTATTTAGGAAAACACTCTACAATCACGCAATGTAATGAACTGCTCCTTTCATTTTCGTTTTCCACTGCCTGATTTGCATAGGCAGTTCGGCACGCTAGGCAGGTAGTTCTGTTTATTGAATTTTTATTTTTCATCTCCATTTAAGAGAAAAGGAAAAAGAAAAAGAAAACGACACTAGAAAGTAAAGTACCCGTGTTCGAATCCTCCCCTTCCAGCCTCGTTTAGAAAGTAAAGTAACCCCTTTCCCATCCAACCTAGTATTTTTTTCAAGGTAGAGCTACGAGGTTTTATGTCCCACTTGAAGCTTTCCTCCCTCCTGTAGACTCGAAAAAAGAAGCTTTTCCACCTGGTAAGGGAAGGGTACAGGGTGGGCCCAAATGTGAAATGGCTTTTCGGGTAGGCTCAACTTTTCCACTGATCAAGACTTTCAATATAAAGACAAGATCTAAATATCCCTGGCTTTGTTAAGCCCGCTTGCTCAGCTGGTCATCTCACAGGACCAACCCCTGTTCTTCACGGTACCTTCGCTACCATTCTGTATGTAATCTTGTTGGCAAGAAGCATGAACAGGCTCTTCAACCTCAACTTTGTGCTCACGTCATGTAAATTCTGGATCTTGTACTTCAAGCAACCCTTTCAATATATGCCTATATGCCCAAAACTGCCACAAGCATTCACCGTGTTCTGCGCAAACTAAATTTTTTGAAGATCACACTGCTCCACTGACCTCAAATTCAATTGCTTCTATAAATTATCTGTCACTCCTCATCCACCACTTCAAAAGCACCCCGCACATAGGGAATCAACTTAGAATACATCAGTTGCAAAAACTGAACTTCTGGAATGGCTACTACGTCTCAGAAGTACCAGTTACTTGAAAGCAAATTTATCCGCCAGTGGCCTTTCCTTTACTCTATACATCCTTCCTTTACTCTGAACCTCTAAACTCTTCAAATATGAGGTACAATCTTGCTCAACTTTCTAATTTAGTGTATAAAACTTCCAGTCCCCATCACTAGTCTCTTTCCAAATCACTACCTTGTGATGGATTGCATTTGTCTATGGAGTAACCATATACCAACCTCCCAGTTTAAAACCTTATCCAGCAACTGCTGGAGGAAGGCTTGCGACATGACTTCCTCAAAAAGTGGCCTGAAATCTTTAACTTGTAGCTCCCGCGTGATATGTCAAACCATCCAATCCATGACATTTCTAGACCATTTTGTATACAGTCTCCTTTGAGTGATACACTATGTGCTCAAGTTTGTGGCCTATAAAATGGCAACCTATAATCATCCCACTCTAACAATCACAAATAACATTCTTGGACTAGCATGCATATAGAACCACAGTAATGGATTTATACACGATCAAACATTAACAGCATCCTAATCTGCTTCGAACTTAAAAAATAATACATAAATAAATCAGCTTACAAGCAATATCCTGTCTAACCTTATTCAGATTACAAAAGATTACTTTGTTTAAAAAAAAATGAAATCATGTTTGTAGTACATGTCATATTAAACTAAAGCTATACAAAATACCAAGATTCCAAACTTAAATTCCAAACTTTCCTACAAAATGTGATCAGGAGTACCTGGCAAGTGTTCCATAATTAAAACCCCTTGTAAACTTGCATGCGCTCACACACCAGCTGATACTTCATCTGCGGCTGACTTGTCTTTTTTCTTGGGAGGTTCCTGAGCTTTCTGTAGAAGAGCTTTATTTGGTACCAGAGTAATAAATGCATTCCTATCACGGAAGTTTTTGCTCTCCTCAGTGGCAAGCTGCAAATCACAGCATCAAATGGAAGTTAGCATGCAGAATTCAATGAAGAAATAATGAACACTTCTAAAATTATGAAAACTGAGAACATGCACGTGATATGCAGGGGACATACTGGTAAAAATTTGCAGATTTTGAAATTGCTACTGAATGGCCTTAACACAGAATGAGCTTGATACTGTTCAGTGAGTCCGTTCGAAAGTATCAAAGCTTATAGGACCAGTCACTGCAATTATTATAAGCAATTTTGCACTGGGTTCTCTCAAACTTGGTCAGCCTGAGATGCACAGGTCTAGACCAGCCTGGTTCGAAAAATTTATCATAAAAAATGCTCCTTTTCTATTCTTTTTTTAGGAAAAAAAAAACAATTGCTGCATCTTCTATAAGTTACATAGAATGAAACAGAATAAAGAATTCAACAGCACTAGCAGACATTAGGAATTTCAGAATATATTGCATATCAATCTTCCTGTACTTTGTATATTATTTTGAGCATAAACAAATAAAAATACATCATGAGTACCTCTCCAACATCATTTTGGAAACGTCTTAAGAGCTCAATTGCATTATTTCTGAACTCATTTTCACGGCCTTTTAAGTTCACTATGACCTTGACCTGAAATAACCAAACATAATAAATGAATCAGAAACAAAAATCCTGCAAATGGAATCAGAACATGCAGGCATAGATGTCAAGGAAGAAATAAAATAACGCCGACCTTATCACCATCTTTCAAAAACTTCCGAGCAGCTCTTAAACGCACATCATAATCATGCTGGTCGATATTGTAACTGTCAACAGAATTGATAAAAGCACAGTGTTAGTGTTAGGTTAAACATAGAATGCATAGCTGTAGCTTAGAAGTTAGAATACATTTATACTTGAGCTTTCTAGTAAAGATCTTGAAGAAATCACACAGTTTGAAACATATATGCTTCATTTTTTAATGATTACTTTCTACTCGTCATATTTCCAACATTCTGCCTGCTCTAGTGTAGATGCTGTCCAGGCAGTACTGATGAAAGAAGACGAGTGAACTAATAAAAAGAAAGGGCAATTAAAATTTTAATTGAGAAAGCACAGCTGGCCCCATGGCCAAGTGGTATCCAGCTACTTCATAATTTGCAGAACGAAGAACTACTCCTATAACAAATCTTTCCTTTTTGCAATACCACCTAAAATGATGCAAGAGCATAAATTTAGAGAAGGAAAAAATTATATCATATATTTCAGGTTACCTCAGAGGTTAATGATCTTGGGAACAACATGCATATGGAAGTAGACTCCAACCACTTTGTAATTTAACTTCTTAGCTTTCTATTTATTAACAGTAAGTTTCCTTTCAGCAATGCTGATACATCAATTTTCAGATGGATATTAACAATTTGCTAATCGATGTGAAAATGTGACTTCGCAAGGATTGAGCATGATAGCATGAAAAGAAGGTCATATTTTGTAGTTATCAATAAGATGTAGCAGTTAATCAACCAGCAACACCATCAATATCACAGCATGCTGCAAGCTGAAGAAAGATAAATGAGATGGCAGCTAAATGAAAAGACATGCTAACATTTTAAGAGTACATTGTTTACCCCATTTTAAGCTCCTTCAAATCCATGCGACTTGCTAAAATTTCAGAGCACACTTGGTCAGTATACATTCTCATAGGAGAATTTAGTCATGCAGTAAAGCATCAAACTCTAAAATAGAGGATAAAATAGAAGAGGCATTCACCAGCACTTTTCTTCTGCTGTCCTCTCTTTTTCTTTTGCTGTTCATATCTAAATTTGCTGAAAGAGAAGCAATCAAGGATTAAGGCAATTTTCAACTGAAAACATTTGCAATGCAGACATCAATGTAGAAAGCCTGCTATAGAATTGTAAAGGGCATCAATTTTGAACAATGTCTCAACACGGGATTCCCCACCAAAGAAAAAAGAAGATAAGCAATTTCTTCCATCCCAATATTCTTCCAGCAAAGGGCCATATCTATTACTCAAAATCAATGAACAAGCACAAAAAATAGGGCGATGCAATTTTATTTTGGTTATATAAAGAAAATAAGACCAAAAATAGCTGAGTGCCTAATTGATTTTTAAAAATAAGATAGACCAGCAGAGAAGACATGAGCTATACAGGTCAAAATGGAAGCATAATTTGCAACCAAAACATTGGATAAGTTATACAGCTTATGGTAAAAAGACTACCAAGTTAAGAGGCACAGATTCTAATATCGAAAGCAAACACTCTGTGTCCTGGAGGTCAAAAAAGGCAGAACCAGAAACGGCCACCAATAATAAACCTCCATGCTCTTCAATAAACATGGTGTCACGGGCAGCATACAAAACCCATCTTCTAAAGAATAAAATTAAAAAAAAAAAAGTCCATTATACTTAAAAATCCCAGTCAGCAAAAACTTTTAAGTTTTATATCAGGTTTACACAGAATAAAAGAACATAGTTATAGATCCTACCACCCTTAAAACCTATAACTCAATGGATTATCATGCCCCCCAACTGCAAATATAGAGCTATACATTCCATAGTTTATTATTCCCACCTTGATATCAACAATACTGATAGCACAAGGGAGAAAATAGACAATCTCAATGCTTGTTGTTTGAGGAGATTTAATTCAATGATGGTTGACACTATTTAAAATGTGCAACTTGGTTTGTCTTCTTTAATTGTTGTGGAGAAATAGCGAAGATGTAAAAAACTTCACCACATAAACATACATATACTTCATTTCATTTATTTATAAAAGGAAAATGCTAAAAGAGTCATACTTGTAATCCATTATTCTGACAACAGGAGGATCTGCATCCGGAGACACTATCACCTGCAAAAAACAGAAACAAATCAGAAGCTCAGGACAAGAAGTTTGATGTGCGTTAGACAAAGGACGTAGTTGCAACACCAACAGCATACGTGCGGCATCCAATTTACCAACCAAAAAGGAAAGCTGGCTCTGTGGGGGAAATCAATACTTTTTAAACAAAAGAATATACTTATTGAGGACCATAAAGTAGAACACTTACTCTGTTACTATAAAAAAAAAACAAACAATTCCCTTCTGGTATTTAACCAAGAAGATGGTAAGTGTTTCACATTCAAATTCACTATTGATGATCATAATAAGGATATATATAAAAAAATAAAAATTGAACATTGTTAATCTTTATTTTCATCATCCACGTAAATTTGATACACCGAAGTCCAGCCACAAGAAAATATATTTATACATGGGTGCTAATGCTTTTCGATGATGAACTGAGGAAACAATGCAGTCTAAACCAATTGATAGTTATGAAATGGAACCTTTTTCCTCACACTATATCATGCAATGTAGTCATCATGTAAAGAAACCACATCTTTATACAAATAAAGTTCGTAAATTCACAATAATTTTTTAAAAAATAAAAATAAAATAAAATGAATAATATACCAAATCAAGCTCGGTATCTTCAGCCATTTGAATTGCATCACGAACAGTTACCACTCCAACCTTAAAAATGAATAAATAAATCCACTATCAGTTTTAGTTCTAAAACTGATCAAATTTATAATTAAAAGAGGGATGAAGGTTCCTTTTTTTTTCTTTTCTATTTTCTCAGCTACCAAACAGAAAACAACATTTCATTTTTTAAAACTAACCATATTCTGTTGCTGATCAATGAGTCTCACAGTAGCTGACCTACAAAAAAAAATTACAAAAAAAACTGTAAATTACAATTTATTTCATTTCAAAATCACACAAAAATAGCCATTAATAATAATAATCACCTAATGCTAGATATATTAAGAGCCTGGTCATCATCGGAATCACTCTTCCGCGGCCTCCGCGAGTCATAGGATCGTGGACCGCCGAAACGGGCAGTGGTGACGGGGCCGGGAGAAGAGCACGGGAGAGAGTCCGGTTTGGAGAGATTCGGGTTGTGAAACCGGAGGCCGAAGAGCTTGGAATCGAGAGAAGAAAGACAGAGCGCGTAGTGTGTCGTTTTGGTTGTGGTAGCCCGGGTTACTAACGGAAAACAGCAGCTGCTGCTGCTAGCGCTGGTAATACCAGCCATGGCTTCTATATTATTATTTTTTTCAAAATTTAAAGAGAAAAATAACTATAAGTCATAAGAATTCTTATCCAGACACAGAATTTCGATATTTTGAGACTGAAGTCTGATCTGAAGTGAGCGAGTGAGTGAGCATTGTGGGCTGGCCTAGATGGAGAAATTTAGCCCATAATAATTTTGAAGGCCCAACTAGGTTATAAGCATAATTCTTCCAGCTCCTTCAACTTGTCCTCAAGTTCATCAACTTCAGCCAGTTGGTTCCAGTCCCTGCCTTCTCTTCAATCTTCTGCTAATCTGCCGGGTCCAATTTCCCTGCAATCTTCTCGTCCTTATATGCATAATTCTCTAGAGCATTCTTTGCTTCCACCTTCTTCTTGTTCTTGACCCCAGCAGTCTTGTCTTCGGCTGTGACATTCAACATCCCATTTGCATCAACGTCAAAAGAAACAATAGGATTATCCGGTATAAAAACTAAATGGGAAAAAAATAATTAGAGATTAAATTAAAAAAATAAAAATAAAAAAATCAAAAGAATTAAAAAAAAAAACTTGGAAACAAAAATCACATGAAATAAAATATAGAGATAAAATTAAAAAACAGATAAAGAAAAAAGATATAAAAAAATAGCAACCAAAAAGATAATAACTAAATTTAACGAAATAAATAAATAAAATAAAATTTTTAAGGATAAAATTATAAAACAATAAACTTCAAAAAATATTAAAATAAACATGAACAAAAATCAAATTATTGAGATACAAAATCAAAATAAATACAAATTAAAAAATACAATTGAATTTTAAAAGGACGAATGCGAATACTAAGGTTAGGAGAGAGAAAATAAGAGTCAAACACTTCTAAAAACATAACGAAAAAACAGTTTTTTTTTATGGCGCTACACACACCGTTCATGTACTAACACGTAGCAATTATTTTTTTATAATATTTATATTTGTTAAGTTATCAAATTGCCCTTAATTTAAACCAATAGTGCAAAACCGTAAAAAAATAACAAAAATACCCTTAAAACAACAATTTAAATTTTAAAATTTCAAGGTTAAATTCTTTATTTTATCAAAGTCGCTATGCAAAATCTTAATAATTTTTTGTTTTTAAAAATAATTAGATTATTTTACTACTTTGAAAAAAAAATAAAAAAACCCTCTTACACTAGCTTCTTTTTTTGTGCAATTAAATCTTTGTACTGTTTTGAAAAAAACAATTACCTCCATTTAATTTGTTAATGCTAATGAAACCTCGTGAAATGATCATTTTACTTTTTAATTTGCATTTCTTGCACGGCACAATGTGTTTTGCTCCGTATGAATGACTCAGCAGTCAGCACTCTTAATTTTTTATTATAATTAAAGTTTCAATTTTTTAAAGGATTGAATTATTGAACACATTAAAGTGGGAAGCCCTTGCTAGCCACACGAAGTGGAACCCCAGGTGCCGACCTTCGCAGTTAGGAATACTTGTTACTGAACACATTACAATACGTGATTATAATTATTTTTTAAAATAATTTTTATTTAAAAATATATTAAAATAATATATTTTTATTTTTTTAAAATTATTTTTACATAAAAAATATTAATTTAAAATAAAAAATAAAAAAAATTAAAACATTTTTTAAAATACTTTTAAAATATAAAAACAAACCAATCTCAAATCGAGAAAAGAGAGATAAGTTAGATCACAAAGGTAACGACAGAAGGTGGAGGGCTAAACCGGCACGTGTGTGTTAAGGCTATTAGCTGTCACTTTGACATTCGGCCAGAAGATAAGCAACTGAGTGCACCGATTAGTGGGCCCCGGACGATACAAGTTTAGGGCAAACACGAGCTAAAATAGGAAAAAGAAAACGTCCTCTCCCTGTTTTGTTTAAGGATCATCCTTCCGTATTTATCTTTGCTTTGAAGTCCCGATCTTGTCCTTGTATAATTTTTAGTTCATACGCTGGATTTGAAAGGAGCACCTACCCGTCTGGCTTCCTTCTCTTTTTAAAATAATTTTCAAATTGTTTTTTTTAAGAAATATTAATTTAATATTTTTATAAGTAATTTTTATAGTTTCAGGACGTTGATGTCAAAAAATAAAAAAATATTATTTTAATTATGAGAAAGTGAAATTATTGAAAATATTTTTTTCTGTTTTTTTGAATTAATTATTTTTTAATTTTACTACTCAACATTGATTTTATTTGAAATTAAAATTTATAATTTATTTTGATTTATTTTTTATGGGATTATTATAGTATAATGACTTGACATATATGATAGGTTAACTTGTGTTGATTTGAGTCGATACAATATATTTTAATATTAAATAATATTTTAAATCAAATTATATTTTTATAAATTATACATGTTTTTTATATATTTATCAAGTTGATTGGATGATTTCAAATTAAATTTTAGATAATATAATTTTTTTTATTAGAAAAATATTAATAATATTTAAATACTTTTTTATATTAAAAAAATTAATTTCACCTATACAACATGATGATTGGCAAAGCTACTTGGAGACTATATGTCATCCTTTTACTTTAGATATTCTTTGGAACGGAATTGGAACTATTGGGATAGTGTTTATCATTGCAAAAAAGCACCAGAAAAGGATGATTTCTTTGTTATTTTTAATTCTATGAAAAAGCAAAATTCATCCAGCATCTTTTACTAAAATTCCCAAGAGAAGGACACCGACGTAATTACATAAGCAGTACTAAATACAGCAGGAAAAAAGTAAAAAAAAAAAAAACTCGCCACCTATAGAAGGGTTTGGTTTCTCTCTCTTAGTCGACCGGCCTCACATACTCTCTTCTCTTCTTTGCTCTTCGCAGAAGAGCAAGTAGAAAACCCAAAAACGACCTCTCTTTTTATCTCTCTATCTTGATTCAGCTCTTGCTTTTATTATTAGCAGCTGAATCTGCCACTTTCTTGGTTTATTCTTTCTTTTTGATTGGACTGTGTGGATTGGAATTTAAAAACGAGTGAAAGACCGAGTTATGCAGCAAGGTGATCAGACGGTGTTAAGCTTAAGACCTGGTGGTGGTCGAGGGAGTAGACTCTTCAATCCTCGCTTGGAGCAGTCCTCTTCTTCTACATCTTCTTCTATTTCTTTCGGTGATCTCCCTCTCTTGCGTCCTCATGGCGGTGCTACTTCTTTGAAGGTTTTTATCATTACCCATCTTTGGATCTAGAAACTTTGCTATGAAAACCTGTATGTTTTGATTTTATGCGATTGGTTTTGTGGTCTTGTGGGATTGGTTTGTCTGGGTTAAGTGTGGATTGGATTTGAAGAAAAATTGGATCTGTCATTTATGTTTTCGTTACTTGCAATATCTAATCGTTATTCTTATTTTTTCTTTTGTTATTTTATCTTGTTAAGAGTGACCGAGGTTGGTTTTTTCTGGATTAAAAACTGAAGCTTGGTTATGTCCTGTTGGATTTAGTAACTGTTCTGATAATCGGTTCAAGTACTACTTTTGAAATCCAGCAATCTACCATGTTGTTAAACTGCTGTTCTTAGTTGCTGTTCTGTTGATTTGATTTTGTTAAGAGTCAGATTGTTATGTTGTTGATCGATAATGAAAAAGGTTATTTCATAATGAGAACTTGGAAAGGTTGGGAATTTGTAGTGTCCTAATTCTTGGCTGGCCACTTGATATGTGTACCTGCTGTAAATATGGACGAACAGCAATATGTAGGCTTTAGGTGGGTGTCTATTGAGTTTCAGATTGCCCATAAAGGACCTACTCACATTCAGACTCTTAGGAATATTGATGATGAAACGTTGGAAGTTTAGTTAGGTTCTACTTCACAGTCTATTCTACTTGATGTGGGTAGTAGCTTCTGGTTTAGCATTCATTGAGCTTTGTATTCTGCAAGGTCGAAGTTCAGCTTTTTACTTGCCTGTGATTTATTATATCAAAAAGAATGGAGCTTTTGAATGTGGTCGGGCCAAGTAAATTTCATCCGTTCTATTAGCACCGTTGTTTTTATTCATGAATCCTCCATATAGAGCATTATAAAGTCCATTGACGACTTGAGTTTAATTATCCATGTGAATGATGTTAAGCATGCCCTCTTCTGCCATATTTTAGAATCCAAATATGTAAATCACTTATGCTGGTATGATGCATGTTTTAGTTGAATTCTTCTGCCTATTCACCTTTTAATTATTTACCAAGGAAAAACAGATGATGATAGCAATCTTTTTGTGGATTCAAGGCAATAGTTTAATAATATTAGTGTATATCTGTGGCATCAGTTTCAACACTGTATCTTAGTTTTGTAAGCAATACCATACATTTTTCTCAGTTATGCTATTGTCGGGGTTTTTCCCATAACACTTGCTTCCTGCAATAGCTTTTTTTTTTTGGCATATTAAACTTGGTTGATTTTGTTGGAAGCTCTTGACTCCAATTGTATTCTTCTTATAGACTGGAGACTTGTGGTTTGAGGGTCGTGAGCGTGTTCGGTACACTAGAGACCAACTGTTGCAGCTTAGAGAGGTATTGATCTTAAATATGCATGAGGACATGATTACTTATTAAGCTTGTTGGCATTGATTTTCCAAAGAACTTTTAATTCTTGGTTCATGTGCTGATATGGGTGGCATTTATTTGTTGGCATAGAGCATAAAAAAGTAGTGTAAATATATGGGGGGTGTTTCATTTCAATTTTCATATACGGATTCATCCTTTCAATTTACTTTTGCATTCTTTTGCTTGCTATTTCACTCTGTTTTAAAATTTGGTTTCATATACTTTCTGTTCAGAAGCATCCTAATGATTATAATGGTGAACAGAGCACAGAGATGTATACTGTAAATAGCATTGTTTTGGGAGGCTCACATCACTTGGTATATATTTTTGTATGCTTCGTTTATTTGTTATTTGATCTTGGCCATTATTTTCTCATAGGCTGTTGTAATCTTTGATGAGATTCTAAAAATCAAACAAGAAATTGAAGCTGAGCTTTTTGGTGAAGATCAGAGCTGGAGTCGTGGAGAAACCAATGTGAGTCTTTGTTCCATTTTGATTTGCCTCCTTAAATTACCCCTTTCGTTGCAAGAAGCGGCTGGGGGTATAAAAGTGCTAGATAAGAATGGAATCTAGTTATTTTGATGTTTCATAAGTCCTTTGTGGTAGATTGATGGTGTTTATAGTAATGATTTCTTTTGCTCCTTCCAGCCTCCAACTCAATCTCAGATTCGTTATTCTGAGCCAGACAATCGTGATTGGCGTGGTCGTTCTGCTCAATTTTCTCCATCTGGAGAGGAGAGGTCCCGGGATTCTATTCGAGAAAATAGAGACTTTGGTGGGAGATATGACTCCAGACAGCAAGAAGGCAATCAGTCTAATCGTCAAGACCAGCTCAACTCCCAATTCGCGAGAGCACAAATCTCTTCCCATCAGGTAATTTATGCCTCCCTCCTTTTATTTGCTTATGGCAATCTTTTTGAATAATTGTTTACCTATCCATCTAACATTTTCTTATTTGCTATTCCGATACACACTTAATTTGTAGTGTGTAAAGCCATTTAATGGTATTGTCAGAACTAGAGTTTCTTCTAAAGTAAATTTTTTACTATTATCGAGAATAATAATTTACTCACAAGATTTTTAATCCAACACCTTTTCTTTTGTATATCATGGAAAGTTTGACCTGAAGCAGTTAAATTGTAGATGCTCTTGCCATCAACCATATCATCTTAATGAAATGCATAACATTAGAGTTTCCTTTAGCTTCTTGTTGAACTTCTAATTATGAATAATGTACCAAAAGTGCAGGCAGCTTTTGTCTCATTCTTTTGCTGTATTACATAAATTTGGTAACATTTTAGTTCAATGGAACACAATGACTATCGAACCATAATATAATAACTCTGTCTGGTTCAAGATATTAATACAATTTTTTCAGGCGGTTCCTCATCTAGATGATCCTAGTTCTACTATGAATTCTTTGACCTTCTCCTTCACTCTACTCTTCGTTTGTTATTATGCTGTATTCTGGTGCTTTCTTTAAACTAAGTTATGTGCTCATGTTTTATTTTAGCTTCAACTCCTGTATTTTCCTTTTAAACCAGGGAGGACCTGCTCCTGCTTTGGTCAAGGCTGAGGTACCATGGTCTACTAGAAGGGTGAATCTTTCTGAAAAGGAACGTGTCTTGAAGACTGTAAAAGGGTAACTGATGCTGATGATTATCTATGTGACTATTTTTTGAGTCAGAAAATATCAAATGGGATACATGTGTCATTTCATGGTTATGGCCTGAATGCAGTAAGGTCTGGGTACAGGCTTACTTGTGCTTTTACCCAAGACATGGCTGGCTTCTCAAGCATCATGTTTTTATGTTAAAATCTCCACATGAAAATGTGGACTTGTTGGCAACTTGACAGCATTTTGGTGATATTTTATATCTGGAATATAGTGCAGTGTCCTCAATTGCACAATAACCTTGGGTTTTCGCATATTGTTTTTTATGTCAAAATCTGTATAATTTGATTTTAATTTTGAGTAATGGAAGCATCCATGAAGCTTCAGCTGTAATCTTGAATGTCTTTGAACTTGCAAGCTCTTAAAATCGAAACATCAAATTTCACTTAGAATAATTTTTTACAATTCAAGAATTTCCCAGCCATGGTTTTAGAATTTGTTTGAAGTATATAGTATGCACCACATAACAAATTGGATTTCTGACCATAGGACATTTCTTTATCCTGGAACTGGTATTTATTACAAACATGAAAATAAACATGTGTTTTTGATTTTCATCATTGCCATTGATAGCAATGGATAGCCTAAATGGATATGTCAGTCCATGTAGATTCTGGTTCGATTTTATTTTCTTAACCTTGGTTCTTTCTCACCCATTAAATTGCCGGAGATTCTCATCATTTCCTTCTGTACTTTTACCTATTTGGATTATAGGGCTCTTTATGTGATTCAGACTCATGCCATTGCTTTCAAAAAATCTGAAGGGCTTGTTCGATACAAGTATTTATGGTGGCTATATGCTGAATGCTCTCTGTTTTCTGTGCAGTATACTGAACAAGCTCACCCCCGAGAAGTTTGATGTTCTCAAGGGTCAACTTATTGACTCTGGAATTACATCAACTGATATCTTGAAGGTTAACTTTTTGGTTCATATTTTTTCTATTCCTTTAGATTTATACAGCTGCCAGTTGAGCTTAAGGTTGATTCTGAATGCAGGGTGTGATATCACTTATATTCGATAAGGCTGTTCTTGAACCCACATTCTGCCCTATGTACGCTCAACTGTGCTCTGATCTTAATGAAAAGCTCCCCTCATTCCCATCAGATGAACCTGGTGGGAAAGAGATCACATTTAAGCGGGTGCTCTTGAATATCTGTCAAGAGGCATTTGAAGGTGCTGATAAGCTGAGGGAGGAATTAAGGCAGATGACAGCTCCAGAGCAAGAGCTTGAGCGTAGGGATAAGGAAAAACTGGTCAAGCTCCGCACTCTTGGAAACATGCGTTTGATTGGAGAGCTTCTGAAGCAGAGCATGGTTCCTGAAAAGATTGTCCATCATATTGTTCAGGTTAGCAGTGGAGCTTCCACTTGTATAACTTTTTGTGACACTGGTGGAGGTTCTTAGGATTGCTTACAGCTACTTTGCTATGTGAACAGGAGCTTCTAGGGCCTGATAATAAAGGTTGTCCTGCAGAAGAAAGTGTTGAGGCCATATGCCAGTTCTTTAATACCATTGGTAAGCAGCTTGATGAAAGCCCAAAGTCACGACGAATAAATGATGTGTACTTTGGTCGATTGAAGGACCTGGCATCAAATCCTCAGCTGGCTCCCCGACTGAAGTTCATGGTGCGCGGTGTTCTTGACCTACGGATGAACAACTGGATTCCTAGGCGTGAAGAGGTAAGATTTCTATGCCATTAATTTCTAATTCAGCTAATAGATGCTGTATTTATGTAAATATTTTATTGGTTGTCATTGCAGGTCAAAGCTAAAACCATCACAGAGATACATTCTGAGGCAGAAAAGACTCTTGGGCTGCGTCCAGGTGCTACTGCAAGCATTAGAAATAACCGTGGTCTTCTTTCCACCGCTCCAGGGACTACTGGCCCTGGGGGCTTCCCCATCAACCGACCTGGCACTGGGGGGATGATGCCTGGCATGCCAGGAACTAGGAGAATGCCTGGGATGCCTGGAATTGATAATGACAACCGGGAGATACCTAGAAACCGCCCAATGCCAAGGGTTGATGGTCTTATGCAGCTTGGGGGACGTGTCCAATCACCAATGTTTAACAAGTCATCACTAAACACCAGGCTGTTACCTGAGGGCAGTGGTGGTTTTATAGGTGGTAGGAGTAGTGCCCTCCTGCATGGAAGTGGTGGTCCTCCTTCTAGGCCATCAAACTCTGGTTTGGGTGCAGAGCCTCCTGCTCAAGCCTCTCTGCCTGGTAAAACCCTTCCTGCTTCTTCCGTGCCTCCAGTTTCAGAGAGACCAGTTGTTTCAGCTGCTAGGGTGAATCCTGATGAACTCAGGAGAAAGACTGTCTCACTCCTGAAGGAATATTTCAGTGTCTTGCTTCTGGATGAGGCATTGCAATGTGTGGAGGAGCTGAAGTCTCCAGGTTATCACCCTGAAGTTGTCAAGGAAGCTATCTTCATTGCACTAGAGGCAAACCCACCATGTGTTGAACCAGTTGCCAAACTTTTGGAATATTTGTTTTCCAAGAAGGTCCTCACAGCTAAAGACATAGGGACCGGGTGCTTACTCTATGGTTCTATGTTGGATGATATTGGCATTGATTTGCCAAAGGCACCAAAAAATTTTGGTGAAATTATCGGGAAATTAGTTTTGGTTGGGGCATTGGACTTTAAAATGGTAATAGAGATCCTTAAGAAGATGGAGTATGATATGTATCGGAGAGCCATGTTTGATGCAGCAATAAGGGTCATTATTTCAAGTCCGGATGGGCAACTTGTATTAGACACTCAAGCATCCACCATTGAGGCTTGCCGGAGTTTGTTTTAGTAAGTCTACCATTCTATTACGTGAGTACTTCACCATCTGTATCCAACTTTTTTGTGCTTACGTTTACTTCATAATGCCCCGCCTACACCATTTTGAGGCGAGCAACTTGTACTATGTGATAAGGTGGAGCTGCCAAGAACATGACATATTTTTTGAGTTGTATATTTTTTCCTGAGATCATAGTTGTGTGTTACCGAAGAAAGAAATCAAACCATAATGCTGTGGATATTGGTCTCGTGTGCCTGTAGCTCGAGAAGCATGCCCCTTCAAGGGATCCAGTTGTTTTGTATTTGATTAGTTTTCAATTTTTGTTCTCTTGACTGAGTAATTTAGTTTATTATTTGAACTCAGCTCATAAATCTTACTCTCTACATCGTCACTTGTATCACCTTCTGTTTGTTGTGCTGTTGCGTTCTCTGCTGCCCACTAGTTTTGATGCTAGCCTGATTGCTGGTGCTATAATATACCAGATTTAGTTGGTTTTGAAGGTTAATCTGCTCCTTCCACATTTGATTACGCTTCCTGCAAGCTGCCATGGTTTCAAGAAATGCAAGCTGTCGGCGTGCTATAATTATGCAACAGAAGTCTTTGCCAAATTATATCCTTTCTTGACTTCGGTAATTTTTGGTTTGTTAAGAGGAGCCAAGTTCTGTTTTGCCATCCAGCTTCAAAAAGAGCGTTAGCCTTTAAGTGGTGGGATTTGTCTAGTGGAAAGTGACTAGTGAAGCGTAAAGTGTCAAGCTGGTCACGCGACATCTTAATCGGAGCTTGAATTTAGAGGTTGGAAGCTTGCAGATGGGATAGGATGCCTTCCAATTTTTAGGTCACATTTCAATGTCTCTGGGACAAGAAACCCCACTGGAATAATGGCCAGGGCTGTGTGAAGAGGGCATTTCACCCTCTACTTTTGATGGGTTATTATCAGTATCCGGTACCGGTCCGGTATAGAGCGGTGGTTCCCTTGATAGGGTCACATGCAAACAATAAAAATCATTGACACGAAGAAGATTCAGCAGAGGGTGTTCCCTTAAATTCAAATACACGGCTTCAACTTTCAATGAAACTGACAGTGATTCGATGTGGATCCCTAATTTCTCCATGATAATACATTTTTACAAGGCAAAGAACTGTACTGCATCAACCTCTTTGTTATTTACTCAAATTTTCTTTTCTGGTTTCATTGGTTTCAAGGTCAATTTTTGGTAGCAGCACTTCTTTGGATTGCTTTCTTTTCTTTTTTTTTTCTATGAAAGCTGATTTACCAAATTATTTTTAATTGCCATAAATATATATATCCCTATCATTATTTTCTTATATAATTATAATCATCATTAATGTTACTATCTTGTCATCGTTATCATCATTTCATTATCACCTTTACTATTATTTTTATCATCATCATTATTATTAAAAATATTTACATATAAAATATTTTTGATAAAAATATTTTATTATCACCAAAACAGCTTCTATTGCAAAATAAATACTTTTTATTTTTTTAAAAAAAATATAACGATCCCACTTCCATTATATAAGCGGATCTCCTTGTAAATAAAGCAAACTGAACTACAAAGCTCAAGATTCTCCCGCGTTAAGTAAACTTCAAATTAAAAGTATGGCCTCAAGTGAAACCAGCAACAAACACCAAAACGGCATCGGCGTCATCAACAGATGACTAATCACTGAAGCTCACCGTTGCAATTTCAGCCCTGCGATCAAAACTTCTGCAGAAACAGCCTCCTCCTGCTCCTCCTCCTCCTAACAATCTTCCTTCAGAATCCGACTCTCTTCGCTGGATTTTCATCTATCTCTATTCTCTGTTTGGAACACAATAAAATGCAGACATTTGAGTCAAAATTTAACGCGATTAGGTTTTGACAAAACAAACAGAATTGCGCTCTGTTTTTTTTTTTTTTTTGAAAGACTGAAGAGCGAAAACAAGAGCTTCGACTGAGAGAAGATCTCAAGGAAGCTGAAGGTTATAGAATTTGTTTTTCTCTCTCTTTCCGCTTAGGTTTTTCAATTTTTTTTCTTAATTTTTGTGCGTGTTATAGATGCTTCACAGCGTGATTTGTTTCCACAAACTGGGTTATGCAAATGCTTTTTCTTTAATAATTTGGGGAAATTAAGGCCTAAGCAAGCCGGAGACGGCTCTGATCGCAGATTTAACGATGCTCTTCACCGTCGATTTCTTAGAGAAGGTCTCATTATTCTCATTATCATTTTGACTGATATAACGATTTTCAGTCTTAATTTATTAACTAGGTTCATCAGTTAATCAATATAATTACTTGACTGGATTTTTTATTTTTGCAGTGCCGTTAAAGATAAAGACGGAAGAAGAACAAATAATTCAAATAGAAAACTAAGATTTTCAGGTGATTCGACTGACCATTTTTACCTCAAATTAGCAGCATTTTGAATCACTGTGATTAATTGATTTAATTCAAGTGCTGTTGCGTAATCTCCAGGAAATAGTATTTTCTTTAATTTTTTAATACCATGAATGGAATAGTTATTGCTTTTAAATGCATTTTGATTAATATATTTAATTTGCTTCACATGAGTTATTTGTAATTTTTGACACTATGAGATCAATAGAGATTTGTTTTCTTCACTTCTTCCCGACCTTTGATACATGTGGAATTTAACTTGAAGCATCTTCAGCAGACATTTTTTTCCTTCTCCTGTTAGTAAGTCGCTAAACATACATATTAGTTCATTTAAGAAGATATCGGTGGATTAATGTGATCAAAATCTTGTTCAGAGGTGGGGATAGGGGGAGTTACGTAGGATAGGTGCTGGGAGGCAATGAAGCAACGTATAAAGGAAAAAATAGAACTAGGGTTTCTCAAGCGCTAAGGTTATAGCTATAAACTGTAGATTTCTGAAAAGTCAATAATTCATAAGACTATGCTGAAAAAAAATATAACAACCGTTTATACGGTAGCAAAACTTGGGGTTTAATTTAAGGGTCTTCCCAACCTCATCATCAGATGCTGGCTAGCTGACCTTATATGGAGCAAGGCTTGAAGAATCTCCTCGTTAAATTTCAGTCCCATCCAACAGTCATATCTAAAGTTATGGTTGTTTTGTCAGATTAGTCATTTAACGTGTCCGGGCTTCTTCGTGAACTTTGCCTTGTCTAACAGGCACATAGATGCATCCACAAGACGTTCCACGCAGGCAAGAACTGTGAGATGAATTTATGGACACCTTTCTGTTTATTTGGAACGACTATATTGGTATATTAAGATAATTCAAATCTTGTTTGAACGTGGAGTGTACCAATCAGCCTTGTAATGAATTTAGATGGAAGTTAACTCGGTTTGCTAGGCAGACCTACTGTTTTGTTATCAGTAATCAAGAGAGTTTTTAGGAATTTTGTTTTAGAATTTTGTGTTTGCTCTACTGCAAGTGAGGGAATCGTGATGGTAAATGAGTCTTTTACCGTCTGTTCTTTATTTCAAGAACGAGTTGGGTGCAATCGTGATGGTAAATGAGTCTTTAGATTGGTTATTTTGTTTTTAACTTTCACAAGAATAATTGTCAGACTGACTGGACATGACGTAGGTGCATATAGAAAGGGAAGTACTCTTGCTTCTATGCTATAATAGGTATAACGTATCTCCAGGATTACAAATATAACCTGAACTATCAATGTTCTCAACCTAGTTAAATCTCATAAATTAAATTAAATATCCGCCATTGCCATGAAACCTAATGGTATTCCGGATGCTTGTAAGCTGTAGGACTCACGAGAGTAGTGGGAAAAAGTACCCATAGGAAGAGGTTGAATATGTCCTACGCAGTAGTAGCTGTCGATTAATTCTAGTGGAAGTTGCTACAGAGCAGGAGCGGGTGGCGATACTTTTTGACACCATCATATATCGAATTCTCAGGTTTCAAGGCACGTATTCACAAATCAAAAGAAAAGGAATAAGAGACATCGTGGTATAGAAAAACTAAACCTATGGCTTTAGGTGATAAGTTGGGAAACGTTTAACTTAAGTTGATTTGGACTAGTTAGTGATGGAGAACTGCAGAGAAAATAAACAATAACATGCCTATTTATTTTATTAGCCACTCTCCATTGATTAGGTGCCAGCATTTTTTCAATCAAGTACCGGAAGCTGTCTGACATTTGTTCAATTCAGTACAAGAAAGTTTTAGATTCAAACATTAATGTTTGAATATGCTTTGCTGTTCTGTTTTCAAATAACTCCAATGATGGGCTGATAAGCTTTGCATTATTACCTCTTTTCTATGTACAGTTTCTCTTCTTCGATAGATTGGTTAGGGGCCATCGCATCTACCTGCAATCACCACTTCTGTTAATCTTTTCCCTTGTTGCTTAGACTATTTTCAATTTTAATCTTATTCCTGTCTCTTGTACCATCACTGAGGAACCCGTTATCAATAGGAAATAGCATGGAGTCCATTGTCGGTAGCTTAATTGTGAGTTTAGTGAAAAGGATGTGTTCCCCTTCACATGGAGATGTTAAGCATCTGGCTGCTTTTGGAAATTAAGATGCAATAAAATTTAGTAGATACACATGAAATCTAACAGTAGGAACTTTGATCTATTATTTTGGTCTCTCCCCTTGGTTAATTGAACCAACACTCGTGATTTCCTTGTTGACAAAAATGGAAGGAACACAAAACCATTTAGTGCTTTGGTTTGTTCCAATGAGTGATTCTATTGGTTGTTTTATGTTATTTAATTTCATTCTATTTTTGCCTGTTAATGAGTTCTTCCTGTTACTATCTTGATGCGCTGTTACAGAGTCACATCAAATTTAAACTGATACCCAGTTCTATATTCACCACTTGATCCGGAAACTTGGATGTGAAACTTACTTTGGGCAGCGTGCAATATCCAGTTTCTCAAAGAATTTCCATAGTAGCAGAAAAGTGCTATTCTTGGATCCATTTGATAAGAGGCTTTTCCAAACTTGCATGAGTGCCTGTTCATCATGTAAGTACTATGGTAAGATTCATAATCATGATCATCAATTCCATCCTGACCCTAATCAGTTTTTCAAAACTATTCCATAACCGAAGCCCGTTAACTTGAGCTTGGAAACAGCATTTTATTATGAGAAGCTAATCCATGCATAATTCCTGCTGGTTCTACTTGTCTATTATGTCTTATCATCAGACCTTTCTTTGAGGATATGTGATCTTATTTTGAGCTGAACATATGGAAATTTCATATTGGTTCTTCAATAAAGAATTTAGATGCAAGTATAAGTTGGTTCTCTAGCTCACCCTGGCCTTCTCATTTATCTTCTTCTCATTGTTCTTTTAACTTTTTTGGTGGATGATATGATCCAGCTTATTGAGTTTTTGATATCAGACTACTTGTTAACTTGGTTGCGGGTTGAAGGCCTTGACTATGGTATATATCTTTCCTGCTTTTTGTCCATGTTGATTAGGTTCTCGTTGGTTTCTGCTGATTAAGCTTCCTCTTGGTGTTGCATTCGAATTTCATGCTAGCTGTTTTACAATTAGTATTTCTCTAAAGCTGGATCGGAAGTTAATACATTCTTTGCATTCTGTGATTTGAGAACATTTTTGGTATACTTCTCTTTGTTGGATCTAAGATCACGCTTTAGAAGCATGCATCAGAAGCCATAAACATGACATCCAATAGCTACATTGCAGCGGTGTTTGAGGAGTGGGTGATCTCATTTCTCCATGCTCGCAAAGCATTAGCACTTCTTGAAAGCAGAAAAGGGCTTTATGTTTCGTACTTGGATCGAGTTACAGGTGAACTGGCTAAACATGTGGGCCAGGTTTCAACATTTCAGAAGCTCAGCCAAGATATTCTTGATAAACTATTCTGCCGACTAAAGCATGCATTCATCCAAATGCCAGTATTTCCTGTCCAAAATACCAGTGGACACCAACTTTCTAAGATACCAGTGCTTTAGTTGGATTTTGCAAATCATATGCCAAAGGAACATGTTTAACAGCAGAAGAGTAAGGCCTTTGCATAGTAAGATCTAAATAAAGCCTGTCTAGTATTAGTTGGAAGCATTGTATCTAGGAAAAAAGATAGAAAGATTTGATTAAATTAAAAATCATCTTCCACTTTAGGTGCTTTAGTAGTTTATTGACATTGCACCATTGCCTTAGAGTCAATATTTGATATCAGCATCAAGAATCATCCTCCACCTAGCTTTATTTTGTGTCAATTGTTTTTTGGCAATCTAAGTAATTTACCCCATGAATTTTTATTACAAGGGGTATCCTGTAGAAAACTCGAAGCTAGTCTTGGGATAAAGAGGTCCTAGCTTAATTTCTTCTTGTCATTTTTTACTCAAAAGTTATTTTTGCTGATATGCAATATGATTCTGTTCTGCCCTTTTCTTATCATGAAATCAAGTTAAGTAAAATCTTGCCTTTCCAAATTCCCTTGTCATGCTGGAAAGAGATACCTTACTTAAGTTTGCTACCTGTGTCAATTTGCTACGCTGTTGTAGGTATCTTTCAACAGACGTCCATGTGCAGTGAGGGACACTTCACAGGTAGGTAATATTTTAAATTCTTGATTGCTTGCGGCACTACTTATAAATATCTCCTCCTTATTCATCATAGAGTCCACTAAACAACAAATAAATTAGCTACTTTTCCTTAGCAGACATGACTCAAATGAGGAATGTATTCACTTTCCTGCTCTTCAGCCTCCTCTTGCTATCACACTCTCTTCCAAGTTCAGCTGTCAAGAGTCAATTTGATAAAGTTCCCACCAAATCCCAACTGCCTCAGGGAAGACAAAATGGCCTGATCAGTTCATTTCAGACTCCGAAGTTAGGAGTTCACATCAAAAAAAGGGCTCGCTTTTATCCTCGTAGTGGTCGCAAATCGTCTGCTGTCCGAACCCAACTTCCTTCCAGCCATATAATTGGCTCAGTTCTCGCCTTCCTCAGTTTCTTCCTGTTCTAAGCCTGATATGGTTAATTGCCCAATTTTTTGAAGTTGAGTGTTCTCTCAATGAGTCGCTGTATACCAAGCGGTGCTTTACCTTATTAGGAAAAAGGATGTCTTTTCTATGTTACCCTGCCTATGGCTTTTGCACGTGCCATGTACTTATTTAGCAGATCTTCTCAACACAACTAGAGGATCTGCATAAACAGATAGTCATAGCAGTTAGTTGCTTTTACCAATACTTAGGCTGATAATTTTCTTAAACCATGCAGTCAATGCATGTATTTCACATGGGCGATCATTGTTCCAATTTAGTTAAGTAAATAAATTATCAGCCTATTTTTAGTATATCTGGTTTAGTGGGTTGTCCATAAGCGCTTGTTTTTAAAATATGGGTTATAATAATGTCAGCATGGGTGGGACCTAGTATTGAAATTTGGACGAATCTACTAATTTTGAGTTTGAAGTAATCTCCTTTTCCTTTAGCATTGAGCGTGACATGAAAACTAGAATAGCCAACAGGACAAGAACTGTCTAGTTGGCCCGCCCGAGTATATTGAAAATTAAGCTAGTCTTTTTTATAATTGTAGCATGCCTAGCATGTTGAGCATGCCTTGATGATGCATGGGGTTGATGACTCTAGCTTACCTGTATCAATAATGATTATTCAATATTTTTCACTTAATTTTTTTTTTTGTATTGAAAAAGCTTGGGATAATATAAATCTAGTAATTTATCAGATCCAACATACTTGGATTCAACCTTTAATTGAATTCAAAGTAACATAAACCTCGCAGGTTGCTAAATCTAGTAGACTTGAGTTTAGTCGACAGCTGAACTCAAGGTAATGTGGGCTTGGCAGATTACCAGACTTAATGCACTTGGGTTCAACCATTTACTAAACTTAAGATAACATGAGCCTAGCATGTTACTATATTCAATAAACTTAAGTTTTGACATCTATTAAACCGAATGTGATATGATTTTTTTATAAATATCCATGCTTTTTTTTTAATCTAAGTTTGGCTATATACCAAGTCCAATTGATCTTCGAAATTTAAGATTATAGAGCTCTATTATATGTTAATGACATAAACTACTTGTGCCAGAAATAATCATCTCTCTGCATTTATGGATTTATACAAAATTTCTTAAATGACCTACCATATTTTCCATCTCATTAATGACCCGTAAAAGATATCTATCTCTTATTAATAGAGTATAAAAAATCTTTATTCCCCATTAATGTCACTAAGTGGAGATGAGCTTTTAAACTCTCTTACTTTTATCAAAACGACAAGGTTCAAGAAGTATAAATACCTCTTGAATCATTTAAGTAAAATATTTAAAACTTTTTCTACTCTAAATATTTATATATATTTTAAAGCATTAATCATCCAAAAAAATAATAACAAAAACTCTTATTCTTGAAATTTAAAACTCTTTTCTTTTATTTATTGTTTTGCTCGTAAAAAATTATTAACTTTATTATTGAAGGGTATTTAAATCCCATAAAATTGTTTTTACAAGTAATAAAACTTTTATTATTAACCTGGTATTTCTTGAGCTAAGAAGAAAAAAAGTATATACTTGAACATCTTGATTAACCTCAATCTAAATACAAAAATAACCTTATAATTACAAAAATAACCTTATAACCTGCTGGATTTTGAAACATCCGCAGATAATATAATACGATGTAAATATGATATGAAGCTTTCGACTGTAGGAAAACGTAGGATATTTCAATCTGACGGGGAACCCAAAAAAAAGGTGGTTAAACTCTGATAGGAACCAATTATCTTTTATGATGACTGAATTTTGTTCAGGGCAACCATTTTGAGCAAGCAGGATCTTATTAAAATCTCAAACTTTTCATAGCTTCAATTTTACACAGGCTTCAAGCGGCTAAAATATCAGATGGCATTTTCCAATGAAATCCTTTCCCTTTCGGTGCCACGTTCTAAGAAAGGTCAAGCTGCAAGAAAACATAAATGGCGATTCCAGGACCCCACAGCTTTCGGTGACATAAGCTATGCCAAAAAAGGTTTTTTTTTTTTAAATCAATAATAAAATATCCCTCTTTCTGTGGCACAATCTAGGCTCACAGTTCTCAAAGGGTCATATTGGATTTGGCTCGGAAATCCTTTCTGCTCTGAGCTTTTCACCGGCGAGCCTCGGCTCCATGTATAATACAGCCACGTATAAACATTTTTTTGTTCTTTCAAGCCATTATATAATCATCCATATGTTAAGGTGGTATGTATTTTTTGTATT
>Ga0325410_1000489_pt1 | contig 41457 bp, 15 predicted proteins | sample PopdelMetagenome_16_FD_206182 | JGI IMG/M metagenome (GOLD analysis project Ga0325410, IMG submission 206182) | Populus deltoides microbial communities from Bellville, Georgia, United States - Xylem-PdIQD-R3 | ecosystem: Host-associated > Plants > Phyllosphere > Stem > Wood/Secondary xylem...
CAAACAATGGATGGGCATATTTATTCACAGAATATCAATCTGTTTGTTGAAATTCGCTATATTATTTACACTTTTAGGTCTTCGAAATCTTGGATTGGATTGAGTATTTATTTGCTGCAATGAGATGGGGCTAAAGAGTAAGCAATGTTTAGTCCCCATAGATTCAACAGTGCTGCATTTCAACCCTTGTAGTTTAAACTTCCTAGGGTCGCTAACTTTTTTAATTTGAATGTTCCGACTTAGGCATGAGAGTTAGTTTCTACTCTTTTTTTTTAAAAAAATAATTTAATTTTTTTACTTTAAATTATTCTTTTTAGTGTTTTTTTCGAAGCAAATACACATAAATTGAGGTATAGGATGGGTTCTTTCCTTCGGAATAGAGAAATACTAAGAGATTTATTCAGACAGCTAAGAACATACAGCTAAGAAGAGAAAGGGGACGCAGAAGGCTAAGAAGCCTAATGAGAAGGGATCAGGCTACTATGGAGTAATGCAGACATGGCTATTTACAGATACAGATCCTTGCTTTGGGAGGAGGGAAAAAAAAAAAGGCTATACTTATAAGGTGGGTTCTTAGGTTTTTGTAGGATCTAATTTTGTACCCGTGCCACAGCCTACCTAAGCCTTTTTAGCCCCTCCGCCGGTGGTCACCAGGTAAGGAAGGAAATGAGCCACCATTCAACAAGGTTCACACACAAAAACATTCTTTACAACTTTATTATGTTTTCTCTTACTATACATTATTTTCTCTTCATATATTTACTAAGTTAAACATTGAAATGTTTTCTATTCCTATAATATTCTTATAAGAGACTTGTTTTGCAAAACCTCACATTCAAACCAGCCCAAAAGGCAGCCTAAAAAGTCCATTCATGTATGAAATATTTCTCTACATCATCAACAAGCTATACGAAAAAAGGAATTTTTTCTTGACCTTTTCTTTTAACACATTTTCTGAATAATTAGGCCATGTTGCATAAGTATCCCTGTTCCATCGAATCTGTTGTATCTCGGACGTGATCATGATTAAACGTGAAGGCTTGTGGGCATCAAAAGTCTATTGGCATGCTAACTGACAGACTGGTTTTTCCCCACAGTTTCAAAACTGGTTCAGATTACATCTTTCTCTTCTGGGCGGAATGCAGTTTACGCTGCAATCTGCAGAAGAACTTTGTAGTCTTGGCATTTGGGACACAAGAAAATCGAACATCGGAGAATATTATTGGACCAAGCTGATCTGGACAGGATAGCAACTCCAAGCAACAGCAAAGACTCCGCCATTACCATCCTCAGCCTTGGGTAAGCGCAGTGTCCGTTGTAAAAAAAGATTTATCTGAGCTAAAAAATGAAGCAATTACAAGGAGAAATACGAAATATTTGCAATGATTGTTCATAAGCAATAGCAAGGATGGAATTTTGTAGTTTGCTTCTACAAGGATAGGAACTGAAGGCAACGTGTAGATTGCAGAGTCTATCATTCAACCAAGTTAGAATCAGCAATTGTAAATTTGAATCCAGAATGACTTCATTTACTGATTAGCATTTCCAGTAACTTGTCAAAATTGTTAAATTGGAATGAGATGAAACACCTGCTTTACGTATAAATGGAAGTCGCAATTCACAACTTTTATTCCATTCAGCTAGTGTGCTGTTTAAGGGTCTATATGATTCAATTAGCCAGTGTGCTGCTTCAATATTTCAAGTAAGGAATCAGACCTTCATTTTCCATTACTACATTCATTTGCAGCACTCAAGGTTTCGATAAACTGACACCCATTTTCCCGACACTGATTTCGAACAAGGAAATAGACTCCAATTTATGAAAAATATAAATCCAAAACCATTCAGAAAAATTGCTTTCCACCAGTATGCTGGAAAGGAAGAATCGCATGTATGAAAAAGTCCATGGTTATTTAGCAACAACGACTCAAAAGGTATTGTAACCAACAAGACTGAAGAACAAAGAGGAAGAAGATACATTAAATATTCTCCAATTCAATTGCAGTTTACATAATAGTAAACTAAGCAATCTCTGTATACCATGAGTTCTAAGATCCTTGATATCAAGTAAGATTATAGTCATGATGTGAGTAAGAAAAAGAAAAGTTTAAACATCGAATCCAAATCCATCTGTTAACTCTCTAAAAGACCGAATGATCTTCGAAGATTACCTTGAAGGTTTTCTTCTTATCTGTGCACTTGATTTCTTGATAGACTCTATCCTTTGGAGCCTGATCTGCTCTCTGAATTTGGCTATGAACTCATCAGCCTTCTTGTCAACATCAGGTCCTCCATCACTTGCACTGCTAGCAGCCGCTGCTTCTTTTTTTGGCCTTGCCGCTATGCCTGAAGCAAAAGAATCTCCTGCTATGTCCTCATCCTCATCCCCCCCCTCCTCCTCAGTCCCTGATTCCTCGTCAGATTCCATGGCCAATTTCTCCACATATTCTTCTTCCTCTTCCTCCGGGAACTCCATGAAAGTTGACTGAGGCGTAAAAGTCACTCTTTCACGGTTCTGCCTATCAGTCTTAAATGAGGATTGATCAAATCCCACTGTCTTTCTTCCTATTCTCTCCATTGCACTTGCTTCAGCTTGCTTCAATCTTTTTTCTGCATTGCTGTTGATTCTGTCATCAAATTCTTTTTCCTTCCTCGCCTCACCAAGCAAATCGTTGCTTCTAAATGTCTTAACTGACTTCGGCATTGTTAAGTTGCCACCCCTGTTCAAATCTTTAGGTTCAGTTGTGAAACTTCGCTTCAGTTCTCTTTCAAGAAAAGCCTCATCATGAATAGCACTAAAACTTGGTTTCATTGATGATGATTTTCGATTCATTGATGGTGGCGGGGGTGGTGGTGGTGGTGGTGGTGGAGGAGGAGGAGACCTATAAATGCTCTTCTTCCTCACAAAATCCTCAACACTTTTGCCTTGCTCCTCGGATGAGAAAGACGGTGAAGTAGAAAACTTTTTTGGTGAAGAAAATGAAGGTGAAGGGGACAGTTTCGGTGAAGAAGTTGCAGAACCGGTTCGTGCTGATCGAGGAACTTGGGAATTAAAAGACCTGTTGTATTCAAATTCCTCCGAGGAAGGAGGCAGATTATAAGGAGGAATATCTGCTTCTTCTTTCATTTCCATTCTTCCTGATCTTGATCTCCATGGAATTGGCGAAGGAAGCACAACATTCCCCTTCAGCTTCTCTTCCAATTCCAGACAATCCCACCCCCCAAACTCTCCACCCTTATGTTTACTCGAATTGCTTGAAAATGTTTTAGAACCTGTAGAATTAGACCTACTAATAGAAGCAGATCTACCAGTAGATTCTTTACCAGTTTCATCAACATCTGCGGCCGTGACTCGTGATTTTAGGCTCCTAACAGGCAACAAGAGTGGTTTTTCACCAATTCTTGAGCTGGTAGCTCTCTGTTCTTTATCAAGAACGGAGTTCTGCTCCGCTACAACTACCACAGGATCATTCCTATAATATTGGTTACTCCACGTTTGGACCTTGGTCTCTCCGGAGTTAGGTGAGCTATCAACATCATCATCGAAAACGGATGAAACCTGAAGGAATCTAGACACGTATGATTGAGCATTATCAAATTTTGACTGGTTGCTGCTGTTGTTATTTTCCTTTTCTGTTTCATCATTTCGCCTGCTAAACAGGCCATAAGAGACAGCTATACCAACAAAGACAAGGTGGAGAAACTCCCAACCTCTAGTGTTTAGAGTTTGGTTGATGAATTCAGGGGCTTGTGAAGGAAAAAGTGGGAGTATAATTAAAAAGACTGTGACTATGAGAGCTTTGTAGAGGAAATGAGTATAGTACTTGGTTGGATTTGCTTGTTTTTGCTGTTGGTATTTGGTGCAGTATGTTGCATCTGCCATTGAAGAAGAGAAAGGAAGGAGCAAGAGAAGATCTTCTGGTGATTGTTTGCTGGTGTTAATTCAAAGAGAAGAGGAAGAATAAGAAGTAGAAGGGAAGACTTCGGGGCGAAGAAAAAGTGTAGAACAAAGGGAAGATCAAAGAAGAAGCAAGAGGTAGAGAGGGACAGTGGAGGAATGTTTTGGGGAGGAGTGAGCAAATTTCAAGCTTTTAGACTGGATTGCTTTTAATGCTTCTTTGCAAATGATATAGCAATTAGGCGATGACTGTTGCTTTATTCTCGATCTGAAACCTTATTTTTATTTCCAGGCTTTAGCATTTTGTCGACTCATCAGTGTGCCTCTGATGCTTTCCTTTTCCCATTTTTATCCTTTGCTTTTCTGGGGAAAGTAGCTGATCCCTCCGGGATTGAGTTGAAATGGTGAATAACCTTAAGACTAATGTGGGCTGAACACCTAAGACTTGGAGGTCTCGAGTAGGGACTAGAAACAATCTTATTATGGAAAGACGAAGGGAATATTTCGTGTCTGCGGCCAGGTGTTCTACAGAGTTGGGCACATTAAAGAAGTCAAAGTGGATCGATCATTGAAGAATGCTATCAGTTATAGTTTCTTTTGAAGTCATTGAATCTAAGTAATTCTATGTAAGAAATCTCCTCAATGATAACTTTTCCTTTTTTTTTTCCAGAGTGATGTCATATATATATATATATATATATTAATGATGCTATATACAAAGTCTAAGAATAGAATAATGTTGAAATTTGTTCCTAAAATATTTTTGATTATTTCTAGAATCACTGTGTTCATACATCCAAATCTCTAATGTGCAACTTGTGTAGTGAGTTGTAGAAATTGTTACTTAATATGGCTTTTGTAAGAATATCTGCCAGTTGGTTTTTGGACGTCACGAATGGAAACCAAATAATTTTAGCTTTGAAATTTTTTTTAATGAAGTGTTTATCAATCTCCACGTGTTTAGTGCGATTATACCATATAGGATTGTGAGCAATAGCAATGGCTGCCTTGTTATCACAGAACATGTCCATCTTGGAGGTTGGTGCAAAGCCAATTTATGTTAGAAGTCTTATTAGCCATAAAAGTTCACGAAATCCTTTGTCCATTCCTTGGAACTATGCTTTAGCACTCGATAATGCCGCTACTTTTTGCTTCTTACTTTTCCATATAACAAGATCCCCCCCGATAAATATGAAGTAGCCTGAGGTGGATCTTTTATCTATGGTATTCCCTATCCAATCTGTGTCTAGTTAACTCGAAGATGATTATTCTTTACAAACATAAATCTTTTTCCAAAGATGATTTTAAGTATCGCAAAATCCAAATCATTGCTTTCATGTGGTCCTTACTAGGTTGGTGCATAAATTGACTTACTACACTCACTGTGTATGCAATATCAGGACGAGTATGTGAAAGGTAAATAAGTTTCCCAACTAAGCTCTAGTTTCTTCCTTTGTATGTTGGTATTTGGCTTGGATACTCCTTGAGCTTGTGATTTTGTATGATTGAAGTGTCTGCTGGCTTGCAATCTAGCATTCCAACATCACATAGTAAGTCTAATATATATTTTTGTTGAGATAGAAATATACCTTACTTTGATCTAGCAACCTCCATTCCCAAGAAATATTTAAGTCCTCATAGATTTTCCAACTCAAATTCGGTTGCCAATTGTTTTTAGAACTTAGCAATTTTCCTTGTATCATCCCTTGTAATGATCACGTCATCTACATATACAATTAAAATTGTAACTTTACCCTTTTGATACTTAAAAAAATAGTGTATAATCTGAATTACTTTGGTAGAAGCCATACTTCTTCATTGCTTGATTGAATCACCCAAACTATACTCGAGGTGATTGTTACAAACCATATAGTACGGGTTGCAACTTGCATACAACTTTAGTTTTTAAAGATGTTGTGTAGCCTAAAGGAGTGTTCATATAGACTTCCTATTCAAGGTTACCATGAAGAAAAACATTCTTTACATCTAGTTGATGTAATGGCTAATCAAGGTTGATTATTAGAGATAAAAGAACCCTGACTGTATTTAATTTAGCCATTAGTGAAAAAGTTTTTCGGTAATCTACATTATAGGTCTGGGTGTATCCTTTTGCAACCAGCATTGCCTTGTGTTGTTCTATAGATCCATCAACCTTATGTTTAACTGATAAGACCCACTTGGACCCAATTATCTTTTTTCTTTGGGGTAGTGGAACCAAGGTCCATGTTTAATTCTTTAGTAGTGCCCTTATTTCTTCTTCTAATGCTTTCATCCATTTGTGTTCCAGTAATGCTTCCTGAACTTTAATAGGAATAGGAATATGACATGCAAAGAGCTCATGTGAAAAAGTCTTGAGAGGCTAAGGTAATTTTTTAGTGGAAACACAGTGGATACCTCGACCTTTTTAATTTCTTAAATGTTTGAAGAATATCTATTCGGTGGGTTGCCTTGTTTATGCCTAAAAGGTATACTTAACAGAAGTATTCATAGTATTGATAATTGAAGGTGTGCCAATATTAATTATATCAAGAATATTCTTAGGAATCGAGCCTGCAAGTACTAAGAGATGTTAGAAAGGGGTTCTAACTCTTCTTCTAATGATGTAAATTTAGTTTCTATAAGTTCTTCCCCTTATGACTCCTCTTCTGATGGCGTGTCAATTTGATTTTCAAACCATTCAAAGGCTATCCACTTCAACTCTTCATCTAGTGTCCCTTCTGAATAGAAGAATTGGATGTTGAGGAAGTATAGAAAACAACAGACTCTATAAAAGTGACATCTATGGTCATATATGTACCATGAGAGGTAGGATCATATTAGTAATAGCCTTTTTTATGCACAACATAGCCCAATAAGAGGCATTAAAGAGCACAGGGGTCAAGTTTTGTATGTTGGTTCTTGGAAAGGTGTACATACACCACACATAAAAAAAATATATGGTGAGAGCTTGAGAGTAGTAAGTAGAGAGATCAAGGTTTATATGGATTATAATGGGGTTTGAAAATTTGAAACTTTAGATGAAAGGCGATTGATTAGATGAAAAGTAGTGGTAACTGTATGAGGCTAATGTCTTGTGAGAACATGTGCAATGAGGAAGAGGGCTCAAGAAGTTTCAAGAACATGTTTATTTTTTTTTTCAACTACCTTATTTTGTTGTGGTGTTTAGGGACATGAAGTATCATAGATAAGGTCGTTGAGCTAAAAGTGATGATTTACATATTCTCTACCTTTGTTAGAATGAAGAATTCAAATATAAGCAGAAAATCATAGTTTGAATCATGAAATGATTAAAAAACCTTAAATTCTTCATCCTTATATTTTAACAAATATAACCAAGTCATGTGTATGCAATCATAGACAAATGTTATAAACCAACATACACCAGAGGAAATTAAAACGAGAAATGGTCCTCATACATCGGAATGAATTAAGGCAAAATAAGTATCATTTTTATTCATGCTTAACAGATAAGTGACCCTATAATAAATGTATCACAATATAACCTATAAGTTTCTATAATGGAAAATAAATAAGCAAACATATGCATTAGACACCCAAATGATGGATTCTTAAATGATGATGCCATAACCAAAACTGTCAAGTTTTGGAACTCAATAAAGAAGACACATGGTGCGCTCTCCCAACATTGAAATCTTCTATGAAGTATATCCCTTTCTTAGTACTATGTCCAATTATCTGCTCGGTGAGAATATCCCATATAAGACAAATTAAAATTAGCAAACAATCTTCGTACCATGTCTAATTATCTGCTTGGTGAGAGTACTATCTAATTAAGGTTTGTAGTAATTTGGCTCATAGATAGTAACTTGTGAGTCAATGAAAGAACAAGTAAAGTATTGTTTAATTAAAGAGAGGCCGATAATAACATCACATATCCAACTCAGATCTCATGTGACAGGTGAGACCACTTTACTACCATTTACAATACTAGTAATTAATGACATTAATAGTGTCTTGCTTTTTCATGTTCTTTTTTTTCAAGCTAAGAGTTCATGCCACTAATCAAGATATTCATATAGTTGGAAGCAATTTTAAAACATGTTCTTTTTTTTAGAGGAGATTATTATACCTTTAAATGTCAACATGACATTTTATTGGATTTGGATGTCTACAATCAATCTCATGTCAAAGCCCTTGCAAGTCAATGTAGTGTAGCATTAAATAATATTTTTTGATATGGTCCATTGATGAATATTGTTTGATAGCCTCTAGAATTTCATGGGAACTACTTCCTCTAGTAACGAATGCTAACCTGGGTGGACTTGAGTCGGGTTTTTTCGATCTCTTTTGGATTATATTTTTTTTTAGTTTTATCTTTCAATACTTTGTTTACTAGAAATTAAGCTTTTATTTTATTTTTATTTTTTTCTGTAAGGTTATTGTGTTCTTATTTAATTGTTTCTTCGTTATATCTGATCTTTCAACATTTGATTTTTAAAAAAATTAATTTTTTTAATTTCAATTTCATCCTTTAGTATATGATTGATTGAAAATTGATTATTGTGCTTTTATTTTAAAAAAATAACAAAAAAACTCGAGACAAATTAAGTTAACCCGCTAATTTCACAATCATGGGCATAAGAAAAGGTAGAGCTATCAACTAATTTGAAATTCTTGAATGATTATTTCGTTTGGTTTAAAATTTTTTTGGTAATCAATTGGATTTTTTTATGTTTTGAAAAAAAAAAACAATAACAAACAGATTTTCTATTTTTGTTTTAAAAAGTTTAAAAATAAAAACAAAAATCGGAAATGATATCAAATGATTCTAGATTATTGCATACATATAAAGATCTTCAAAATTTGGCAACCCCTACTTTTTAATTGAAGAGGTAAGGCATCTGTAAGATAGGTTTTTTTTCTTTTTGGGTTCTTGGACCTTATTTTAAACGACAGGAAGGAACAGCTAATTATAGCAGAGAAAAGACCCAGAATATATTATCAGGGATTTGCAATGGCAAATTGCAGAAACCTCATATGCCATCAATGGTATAGAATCTTCAGCAGGGATATCAAGCGGAATGGGAATACGGGTAATGTAGGGGCAAATAGGTTGCGTGGATGTCGTTTCGATTCTTCTTTTGGGCTGCGTACGCTAGCTTTTTTGAGGAGGGGCATAAAATACTTCGTAAAAAAAGAAAAGCTGTCTGCAACTTTGGATGGAATACTTTTCTTATCACCCTCATCCTCACCCTCGCCATCTTCAGCCTGAAGATGATGTTAGATGCTCTTAAGACCCACGCAGTCATTCGAACATGCTCAATTTAATAACAACGTTCTTTCCATCGATTTGAAAAATGAAAAAGAACGGAAGAAAGAAGAAGAAACTAGTCATCTCTGCATCATCAACTGCCTTTAGCACATAGTTGAAATAATGGAACAGACGTCCAATATTCCATCAATTTATGGATTGACTTGAAATCTTGCTGTTTACACACACACACACACACACACACACACACACACACACACACACACGACCTTTTCTAACTTTCTTATGCCTTGCTCCGTGACACAAGGTATTTGCTATTTGACGATGCAACAGTTTTCACTCATAATAATTTATTGCGTAATCTGTCTCAACTAGGACTGTACAGAGAAATAATCCTACGGAATGTTCTGTCCCTCGATTATTTATCTTAGAAACGGGTAAATCTTTTTTCCCAACCAAAACTAATTGAGAATCTCTCCAAATGAGAGAACAAACTCTAAAAGGCACATATCCATCGATCTTAAGCTAATAGCAAGATCCTGTGTTTCTCCTCAAACAAGAATAAACTGATCACTAGTGACCCATTGTACCTCTGGCAAATGATCAAAAGCTGGTGTACGTTTACTTTAATGGCCGAGTTTTGATCTGTAAGAGAAATATGCAAATATTTGGAATGACGTGGGAATATATCAATGGTTGTGATCATAGCACAGGGTTCCCAGGACATTCTTATTTCTTTCACCAAGGATTTGCATAAATCTAGCGAAACATTGCTGTCTTATCCATGCCATTGCCACGCAATTGTTCATGAGTCACACCTCAAAATCTTTCTGGAAATAACATGCTTTTGCTGATCACCCGACAGACATACATATGCATGTGAAGGTCTTTTTAATAATCTAATTAATTTTATACGTTAATTAACGAATGGCTTAAGGAGCATGGGAACAAAAAGGAGAGGAAGAACATAGATGGAGGTCCCCACCTAGCTTCTTTTCTCAATTTTGTGGCCGAAAGTTATGTTCCTTGGAAAGATTTACAGATAACGGATCAGATTCCATGCATGCTGTTGCTTATTTCACATTGGCGAATAAGTATTTAATTATTTGCATGCACAAAAGAAAATTTCGAAGGAGTGATTTGGCTCTTAATTGAATATTGACTGGTTCTAGTTAAGAAACACATATATTCTTAGCTTTTTTGTATAGGAGAATTAGGAATATGCGTCTTGTGATTAATTCTCTTTAACACTCTCGAAATAATTTACTTGAAAAAAGAGTTTGGTGTTGATTGTAATAGTGGATTTATGGTTTTGCCCCAATATCAAATCATCCAAGAGAATTAAGCTAGGGGTAAAATGGCATCTTACATGTGATTAATTTGTTATTTTCATTTTGTTTGGGTTTTTTTTTTAAAAAAAACAGTAATTCACTACTCTTAAAAGCAAAACATTAGATAATTAGTGTCTAGGGTTTTTTTTTTTTGGTTGAGATTTTCAATGTTTTATCACAATAAATTTACTAAATTAACCATTGTTTCAAAACTAATTTAAGCTTTCTTTAGGGGTATTTTTTATTTTTCAAGTGGTTTTTTTTTTGTTATACTAAAATTGGTTGAGGGGCACTAAATTAGTTTTTTACAATAACTAAAACATAATTTTAAAAAACTGCCACGTGTGTGGGAGGATTTCACGACGCTTCAACTGTGCATACTCCGTCCTCTAGTAGTTAAAACTTTTCTTCTATCGTGTCATTGGATTTCCACGACGTCTTCTTTCTCCACAGGTGACGTGTGTTAGGTTTTGCAGAAAAGATTATTGCCGAAACTGTTTTCTTTTGCTTTTTTTTTTCTCTTCTCTCTCCGATCCCTCAAAAATTATATATGTTATTTAAAATTTTAGGGTAGTCCCCTTGGAAGGGTATATTTGAGTATTGGTCTTCATTCTTTTGATTTTTTTATCCTTGATACTTTTGTAAGTTTTTTATTTATTATCAATTGCATCCTTCAATTTAAATTTTTAGTTTTTTAATTTTTTAAATTTGGTCCTGATTCTTTTTTTTTTCTTCATTTTTTTCTTGCCTATTTTATAAACTTTCAATTGCTTTCAATTTTACCATTTAATTAAGATTTTTAATTTGTTGATTTTTTAAAAAAAAAATTTAATACTCATTCTTTTGGTGGTTTCTTCTTTAATTATATATTTTGTGAAATTACTTTTCTTTTTAATTTATCCCTTCAATCCAAAACTATTCATCCTCTAATAATTCATCCTCTAATAGTTCCAATATAAACTAGCTGCTAAGCCTATGTGGTTGTGACAGATCATACAAAACTATATTATGTGAATATAGCTTAGTTATATATATTATTTGAATATAATTTATCTACTTTTGCATATATAATAATATATGCTTATATACTATTTGTTTAGAATTACTAAATTAAAATACCACAATAACTAGATATTGGATAAATATTGCCATAACTAGACTTGAAAAATAATTATGAGAAACCAAACTATGATCCTTTCTCTCTTTTTTCATCAATGATAAATGATATTTTTTAATTAGGATGTATTAATTGAGAGTAATTTTTTTTAATGATCTTGAGAATGTATCTTTTATATTGATAAACGTATTTAAATTGATAAATTCATCTCAATATTAATTTTAAAATTTGAACTTAAGAAGTTAAACAAAGAAGCAAACTTTCTTGATTATCCTATTGAGTTAAGAAATTAAAATATCAACTAACAAATTTTTAGATTAAAGGACTATAATTATTACTTACTAAAAAGAAATTTATCTAAAATAAAACTCGCATGTAATATTTCAATAGAACCGAGGATCAAACTCTAAAAAGTATACTTTAACTAGTCAGATTCTGAGTTTGCTTCTCAGATATCACTAATTCGAGTGCTATAAATCGCAGGGTTACTGGAGACTTACTTAATCATTAATTTTAAATCTCGAGAAATTAGTTGAAGTATACATAAACTGGTTCAGATATCTATAATTACCAAAAAAAAAAAAAAGAACCGAGGATCAAAGATCGGAGGATCATACAAGTATCATGCTTGCTGCTATGAGTTGATATAGACGAATGGGCATATGGATAATTTAGATGAAAAATTGTCATTTTAAATAAATATTACTTGAATTATTCAATTTTTTTCCCTTTAACCTGATTTCTTTTGATCTGAATGTGATTTACTAGTAATTGGCGTAACTTGAGTTTTTCAGTCACTACCCCATTAACGTTTTTATGCTAAAAAAAATAATTAACTATATAAAACTAGGTCAAAGAAAAATTATAAGTCCATTAATTATAAAAATGAACAAGTAAGAATAGAAAAAAAGACATCAATTTAGGTTAATTAGTATAGTTTGAATTATTTTGTAGAACCACCAGGATCGGGTGATTACTTGAATTACCATTTCTCGAAATAATTATAAAATTATTATTATTAGTATTGATTTCAATAATTCAGATTTTTTTAAGTAGTTTTCACCGTCGAACTGCTGAGGATGCAATAAAGAGGAGAGTGTAGCTCTATTTTATTTATTTATTTAGTTATTTATTTGAGAGCCATTTCATGTTTCTTTCTCTTATTTCTTAAGTGCACAAATACACTTATTAGATATTTTATGGACAATTCACCTCATACACATTGTTTCTTATTTTATAGCAGGATTATCATTACACGGCAAGGTTCTGGTTGATCAGAAGGAAAATGCATGAAATGAGAGCTTATTGAGAGGAAACATTCATCACACCTTATCATGTCTTGGTAAATTTTGTAATCTTAGAGATTAACGCTAGCTAAACCAGGTTCTGAAAATGGAGTGCTGCGAGACAGCCACTGGCTTTTGTTTGCAGAGTTCTTCCAGCAGGAATGCCTCTGTCTCCAAGATTGAAAACTTATATGGTCACCCTCCTAGGTTTCCTTTTTCTTTTATTCAATTCAATTGTCATGTCCACTTATTTGCATTTGAGGCTACAATGCACTAGTTCTTCCCCTGGAGCTAGGCGTACCATTGCTTTTTAGTGCCCACTAAGAACATGCTGCAAAGGAAGGACTCTCAAATTTAGGAGTGTTAATTATGAAAGTTTATCTTTTGCTTGTTATTCTCTAGTTTCAAACATTAATTATGTTGACATTATTAATATTTTTGGCAATTTGCATGACACATACGTTTGGTCTGGGCACATTTACAGTGTTAGGCAGAGCCTAACTATGTTTTAAGGTTTTTTTTTTCCTTATTAAATCAGATATTTGAGTTTCAATTTTGATTATTCCACTCTTGACTCCCTCCTCTCAAGGGAGGAGGCACTGAATTTGATGGTTTATGATCAGTTATCGCATTTGGTTCCTCCTCAATCTGAGTAATAATGACTGATAAAATTTCTAAACTCTGACCTTTATTGGCTTCAACACATACCCTTAATGCTGGTAGTAACTACTTGAGAATTAGCTTTGCGAGGCAATTGACCAAATCTTGCTTGCTCGGCACATCCTAGCTTTTCTTATGGCCTAATAAAATATTATGAATTGCATGACTACCCCTTTTCTGGGTTTTTTTTTCCTAGCAACGTCAAAGTTCCTGGGCCCCTGGCCTAAGAATGTGGTTGCGGTGGCCTTTTCTCTCCTAGTTGCTTGGATGAAGACATCGAGGCTGTTAGTGTAGTAGGTGCTCATGAATGTTTGCACTCAATTTACATTAATCAATGCGTTCAGATTGTAACGTAATATAAAAATAAAGATTATATACATTTATTTAATACAAACCATGGCACCACTTGCAGATCATTGTCAGCTTTTAGTTGATCATAAACTATGATGAAAGTGACAAGAGCATTCTGGTAAATTGAGTAGCTGTGCTGGAAGCTCAGAGTTCTTCATTCAAATAAGATTCAATATTCAATTTGAATAATAAAATTCTTTTGCCCCTAAATCGAAAACATCATTTTTCACTTGTCTTTCTTCTTCCTTAGATCCTGGATTTCTTATTCACCTCCTTGATTATATTGACCTGTTAAATTTGTGCGATACATGAAACAAAGCTAGACCTTATTCATTCTGTGGGTTTTAACAATTCAACATTATGGATCTGTAAGCTTGATTTTTGTGGCTTGGTCTATGGTGCAAGTGATTATCAATTTAAGAATCGAGAATATCTTCTTAGAGTTGAGCATCTTTTTGGGATATGCAATTCTACAGGCCCTACTTTGTTAGTTTTTCATTGATGGATCCTTCTGAAATTCATCATTATCATCTCAACACCCAGGGCCCCCTGTTTTTGTGGTTTTGCATTAATGGAACCTTAAGAATCCTCACAATATAAGATGTAGGGAACGCTGACTGCCACTTCTTGTTGTCTTTTTGAGTGCTCACGATCGAAGTGATGGTTTCTATCTGACAACAATATGGCAGATTTTACTCGAGCCTTTTTACTCCCATGAATACACAATCGAGTTGATAATGTGAGAGTTGTGTGTGTTTCTGTAGTTTGTTCTTGAAGATTTTTTGAGGATGTTTGAGTTAAAAGGCATGCTTCAATTTCCAATAAGCCTTTCCCAGTTCAGGTCTTGAATCTGTTCATTCAATTCTTTTGTAAATTACTAAAATTTTTATGTTCAAGTTGACTACGAGAGTGAAGAACATCAGTGGAAGATAATAAAGGACAGTGTCCTTTGCCATTTTGCTTTCAGTAGTCATCCTCCATTTGCAATGACTTGAATGGATTTTCATTCTGCACGCTAGTGCTGATGTGATAAGCGCTTCAATTATGCTCCTAAACTTCTGTCAGTTTTTGTTTGGTGCTGGTGCAAGTTGAAAATCGCTTTCTTTCACCTTTCATTTCATATCTTGATCACATTATTGAGTTTGATTGATGATATGAAAAATCTGATCACGTTTTGGCACTCTCCTATGAGAGGATCTATAAAAGCAATTCTCCCAGCAAGAAAGTATATATTTTAACCTGCGTTTCACAAGGATGTAAGAGAGGAGTTGTGAGTTAAAACAACGTTGCCTTCCAAATATCTGCACTAGATACGGGGAGAGTACTAGTGGTGGCCGAACATGCTTCGCTCTAGTTTTATTTCTCAAGGTGTAAATTGACATGTATCTTTTCCTGCCTGACCTGAAGAAAATTTATTCTACACTAATGGCACTTATGGCTACCGGAGAGATATTACTTCGCCCTGCATGTGTTGCTAATCTGGAAAAATTGGGTATGTTTTCAGCATTCACTGTGCCTTTTGAAGTCTGAAATTCGTAGCATTATGATATAAAGAAAAAGTTTGAGTTTTGTTTTGCAAAGTAGCATCGGTAGGAGAGAATATGGAAGGGAAATAACGCCGTTAAAAATTATTTAATAAAATAGCATAATCTACATGTTATTTCCGATTCTCTTTAGAAAAAATAGGTATAACGATGTAGTTTAACTGATTAGATTTAAATTTATTTTTAAAAAATTACTAGTTCGAGTATCACAAGGTTGAGAACTATTGAAGGTTTACATGATCGTTAACTAGATGTCCCGTGGAATTAATTGAGGCACGTGCATGCTGGCTCGGACACCCACGTTAATAAAAAATTAGTAAATTTAAAAATTATTTTAAAATTTGAAATTTTGAATTTAAAAAATAAATCAAACTCTATTTTTATACAATAACAAGTTTTCTATTCTTATAAAAAGTCTACAAAACAAGATTAAGTGCTCTATTTTTATACAAACTCTAGTTTTTGGTAAAAAAATTAAAGGAGTTTGACATAATATAAAATTAAATATGGTTTGAAAGAAGAAAGAATTACAGGAAAAAAAATCAAAATCACGTGCATCTATCTATCTTTTTAATGAAAAAATATTTATTAATAATAAATAAAACATTCTTTTTTATAATTAAAGCCTGTAATCTCTTCACCTTCCAAACTTTTTTTTAACCCTGTAATTTATTTCTTAAATTAAATACTCAATTTTTAAAGTAGCTTTAAATTTACTGGAAAAAAAAATAATTCAAGTTTCGGTTGATGTCACCTTGCATTGTCAGACATGTAAAGAAAGGCAGACAAAGATGTATACTTGGGCCACGTCACGAGTGCTGTGTGTCAAATAGAGCTACGCAATACATACAAAAGTAGGGAGTCTTTCGCCACCCAAATTCCTTTCACGTTCTTGGCCTGGAAAGGAGGGGCGGTTGTGGTGTTGACTGCAGTGCAAATTATTCTTGTTATCTTGCAAGGCTGAGCATAGTTGTTAAGAAAAACAAGAGGATGCCTACAACTGGAAGCCAACAACTGGGCCTGGCTTAGCATCTAGTGTAGACTAGTCTTGAAAAGGACGTGAAAATCCAATGTGCAAGTACACGGTATTTTTATCTCTTTATCTGCAATGCATTTATATAATAATAGAATTTCAACATGTTTAGAGTTTCCACGTTCACAGTGTAGAGAGTCTACAGTTTTTTTGGCACGTGGTTTAGGGTATAAGGTAATTTGTTACAGGACATTGAGGTTTATGAGTATGTGTTTTTATTTGTTTTTTAAAGTGTTTTTTTTGTTTAGAAATATATTAAAATATTATTTTTTTTATTTTTAAAAAATTATTTTTGACATTAGCACATCAAAATAATCTTAAAACACTAAAAAATATTAATTTAAAATAAATAAAAAAATAAAAAAATTCAATTCTTTTTTAAAAACACTTTTAAGACATAATCAAACATGTTGGCATGCTTGGGAGTGCGGTTGCGGTTGCTTTTCAAAATGCTTTTTTTGCCGAAATGCATCAAAATGATGTTTTTATTTTATTTTTTAAAGATCATTTTTGAGATCAGTACATCAAAACGATCCAAAACATACAAAAAAAATTAAATTTTTTGAAAACACGATTTGCACCACATTCCCAAACGAGCACTAAGAGCCTTTGCCTAGCTTATACTTAAGCTCCACAGGAAGTTGCCATGGTGCAGAAACAGAGATTATTGTACTAAAGTCTCATAATATTTTCAAGCAAAGCTTGAAATAGATTGACGTCTCTGTCCCTATCTTGACAGGATACCTGAGCCTCCTGCCTCACCCTCTTTTTCTCTATTATAGTTGCTTATCTTTTTTATAAAAAAAAACCTCTACCCAAAATTTATAAATCATTGGTAGGTAATGTAATCTTTGATTAAATGTTTTTTTTTAAAATATTATGATTAGAGGTGAAAATCACTAATAAATTAATTTTAAAAATCATAAACAAAATAAAATAATAAATCAGTATGCGAAAAGTATTGATGAACATACATAAAAATGCGGATGATTAGAGAATTAATCGGAATAATCTATAGATAACCTATAAGTGGAAAAACTGTAAATAAAAGAAAAAGTCCCTCCACCTTTTTTTTAAATGAGGTTGACGCTTGGAGAGAAGAGCGAGACTTCGAAATTTTCTTAAATTTTCTTCTTCTCTTCACTAAATTTGTTTCTCATAAGGTTGATTATTGATGTTTTAATATGATTCACTAAAAATATACTTAGGGGTGGCTCAATATTGAATGATAAAAAGTTGGGAATTTGACTAAATGTATTGTTTACATGTGCATGTGTTTGTTACGTTGGAGTGTGGAGTTTATTATGTAGGGTTAGAATATTTGAATTATTAATTATGTGAGTAATTCTTGGCATACTTTTAGAGAGAAAAAAAATATAAGGTGTTGTGTTGTATATATGTTAATTGGTGATCAGAATTAAGGATGCACTAGTGAGTTGTTTAAGTCAATTGATATGTATGTATGTATGTATGTATGTTGATGCATGAATGACCAAAAGTGATTGTATTAGTGATATAGAAAATGAATAAATTATATGTATGTTGTATAGGTCAAGATAGGCTAAATTGGTTGTTAAACAAACACATATGTGCAGTTAGTTAAACAAGACATTATTTCATGCTATGTGCAGTTAGAAAATGAATAAATCTCTTGATGACGTGGTCAAGTAACCTCCAACGAAAATGATACTTTTAGCGCTGTCATTTTATCTTGATCAATGTCATCAGATAACTTTGTCTTGTGGGACTAGTTGATGAATGCATCTACAACTGTAGAGGCTGGCGCTAGTGTTGCTGATTGTACATATGCTGAATTATGTTGAGGTTCCTGACCATGTTCGCCCATTCTTTCTTCAGGCTGATTGTTGTCGCGATCTAAACAAAGATGACGGGTCGGTTGGAAGGACTTTTACCAAAGACATTTCTAAGTTCTTACTTAAGTAAGCTAGTGAGGCGAGTCACTAACTTTTAAAGAATCTAATTCTTCTTAGTGACAACTTTACGTAAAGATAGTATAGGGATTTACAAGGAATGAGTTGATGCTCAATTTTATATATAAAAAAGATTATTTTGTTATTGAAAAATTGAAGTGAAAGAGACTAAAATTGAAAGTCAGACAAAACTTGAGGGCTTTTCTTTATTGGCACTGTTTTTTCAGTGCCTTTTACTCATTTTCCTTTAATTGTTTTGGCTAGGTTCTATTTAAGTCCTCTAGGTTTCACAATACTATAATTTGGTACAAAACTTTATCTTAATGTTTTAGTCCTTCAGTTTGCATAGGAGAGGGAGTTGTCGGGAAAATGTGTGAGAGAGAGAGAGAGAGCTATTGAATGTTCATATTCCAACAACTAATAAACTGGTTCTTGGTGTTGGTGAGCTTCATTCTATGAGGGGAGTTCCATTAAGGTGTTTTTTATTTTTCATTTTGCTGAAAAAAATAGATCGAGTTTGAGGCTGAAGTTTGTTTTTCAATTAATTTTGTGTATTTGAATCAAAATATGGTTTTTTTTAGTGGATAGATAGGTTTTTGAAGAGTATAAGGATTTATTTAGCATAAAATAGGTTGAAAATGGATCTTTAGGTTAAGAAAAACACAAATCGATTTCTAGGCATCTCTCTAATGGTCGGAATCTAGAAAAGTAGAAAACGCATTGTTTGCTCTTATTTCTATTTTATATATATATATATATATATATATATATATATATATATATATATATATATAAAACAGGGGTTGATGATATATTATTTGCCCTTGGAATAGTGAGAAAAAATTAAACAGGCCAGCTGTGTGGGTATACCTTAGCAGGTATGCATGTACGACCTTTTCTTTTAATAGGCCAAATGTATATACATATTTATTTTTTAATATTAATTTTTTCATCCAACTAGCGATGTGATGCAAGCCAACTAACTAATTATTTCTCTATAATCATAATTTATTATCTTTTACAATTAATAAACTCAAAATCACCATTATCAATACAACTAAAAGATATGAGATTATTCCCTCAAGTACTTTACTGTTCATATAAACAATAAATCATTTTTTTAAAATATCTTTTTTCTTTAATTTCATCCCCATAATATTTTTTTATTTAAATCTTTTGTGCCTAATTTCAAGAGATAAAGTTTTAAACTGTAGTGGAAAGATGAAATTAAAATGAGAGGACTACAATGTAAACATGAAGAAAATACATGGCCAGTCTCAAAGTTTTTAGAATTTTCATTTGAGTTTAAATTTCATTTTGTTTATTTTTTAGGTCTTGAAGTGAGAGATAAGAGATAAAGTCTTTAGGAATTGTAGTGGAGAGAAAAGGGTTTTTCAATTTGGTTGTATTTTAGCAACAAAAAAAACTAATCTTGATGTTAAAGAGTTTTATTTTATAAAAAGAGTTCAATTGTGGTGTTTTTTTTTTTCTATAAACATGTCTGAAAAAATAGATCAAGGTCTATTTAGATTTATTGATTCAATTGACTTTTTTTTTGTTTTGAGTATTTTTGGGGTGTTTTTAGGGTATAGGTAGTTTGTAGAGGTTTTTATGATTTTTAAAGTGTTTTTAGGTGAAAATAGTTGAAAAATAGATTTTTAGGCCAATCTTTAATTTTGCAGACACCATAGTGGTGGTTGAAATTTGGACAACAACCTAATATGCGATAGATCACTCGCCTGTGCAAGTGATATCTCAACAAATTTAAAAATAAAAAAATAAAAAATAAAAAAAACCTTAGGCATAAGCCTGATCCTCCAGGTATAGTCATACACAGACTTTTTAATTCGCTCGCTTGACCTGTTTTTGTTTTTGCTTTTTCTTTAATTTAAATTTAAGTCTTTTTTTTTCAAAAATAATTAATTTAAAATATTATAAATATGTTAATTTATTAATTTTTAAATTAATTAAGAATATATTTGAAATTTATTAAATACCATTCAATTTTTACTTTTTTTCAAGATTTTTTATAATATTAGAAAGTTTTTTTTTTTTACAAACCATCATTAGTTTTTTTTTAATTTTAAATATCTTGTTGCTTTCTCGTAAACTATTACTGTCATACAATTAAATAAAAATTAAATGATATTATTAAGATTAGTATGGTTTATGACTTACGTCGTGAGTTAGCTTGGACTAGCCAAATTAATTGAAGATGTTATCATTTTAATATTTTTTTAAAAAAATTACACCTTGTATACATTAAATTCTAAATTTATAATCAAAATTTTACTTGCAAATAAAAAATACACATATTTCTTTTCCATTTTAAAAAATTTCAGTCAATTCATCACAAAACACAAGATAAATACCTAATATTTTGCGATAAAAAAATATATTGGTCTTGAAATTGGCTACTAGTGGACCAACCTTAACATGCAAGGAATGTGGAGTAAGCTTTTCAAGATATCTCACGGAGCTCCAACCTTAATCATGGTTTAAGTTTAGATCCACATGTCAAAACAGATCACAAGAGAAATTAAGTGTTTGTTTAAACTTAGGGTGGATATTGATTTTAAAAATATTTTTTATATTAAAATATTTTAAAATAATATATATTTTTTATTTTTAAAAATTTATTTTTTATATTAATATATTAAAATGATTTAAAAATATAAATAATTAATTTAAAACTAAAAAAATTTAAATTTTTTAGATTAGACCTCAATACCAAATATAACCTAAAACTAATCTCAAAACGTAAGAAAATAAAAAATATTATCCGTCAAAGGATAACTATATAATACAGATAAATCCACGACCGTCTTAAAAAGTGATGGCAATCTCCACGCCATGGGCCCAACATGACACGTACCCAATTGTTTTTTCAAAACCCATATCCACCCAACACCACGTGTCATCCATTTATCAGATTTCAGAAATCCATGCTTAACACCCGCTCGTCAATGTAACCTCCCTCCGTAACCCCAATCTCTAAAACTCCTATACTAGTACTTTCTCTCTCTGTAAGTGAAAGTTAGTTGAGAAAAAAGAGGAAGGAGTAGAATCCAGGCAATCTAGGGTTTTAGTTTCCAAAAATTCTTTCACAAAATCAAATTGGTCACCATCTCTCATCGATCACGATCTCACCATCTCGATTTCACCGCCCGATCAAAACCCCTTTTTCTTTTTTCTGACGATGGTGATTTCATCTAGAAATCCCAATTCAATTATTTCGAAGTCAATCGGTTCTCCTAAGATCAGTCTCCATCTATGTAATCTCCGTAAAAGCTTAGGGTTTTTATTTTAACTGGTGTGAAGATTTCAGTTTGGTCAACTATTGTGTAAATACCCATAGATTCACTCAGGTATATAGCATATAGAGATATTGTTAATTAGGGTTTATTAGGGATTTGGACGTGATTGTGTTTGACTTGGTGTCATAATTTGGGGATATTATGATAATTGAGGAATTGAGAGTAGGCGAGGTGGAGAGAGGGGAGGAGGAGAAGGAATGGCGTGCTGTGGGTGCTAATAAGAAGGAGAGTGAAGGCGTTGTTGCGTGGAATGCAAAACGGGTTTTTATTGGAGCTGGAGCTCGGGCTTTGTTTTACCCAACTTTGCTTTATAATGTTGTTAGGAATAAGGTCCAGGCTGAGTTTCGCTGGTGGGATAGAGTTCATGAGGTATAATTTTCGCTGTTTCATGCTTGGATCATTGTTTTTTCTTTTTTCGCTGCTTTTGGAGCTCTTTAATGTTTTTTTTTTGTATGTGTGTGTTTAATATGGCACGTGTTGATGACATGTATGAGGGTTTTTGCTTTATATGTGGAGATTGGTTTAGTTGGGGGTGTTTGACGTTTCAAATTTGATTCTGTTTTTCGGTTTTTTATAGTATAGGATTGTGTAGATTGGGTGTGTGGGTGGATTTTACATGCTTGCCATGTGTTTTGACGCTAATAAGTTTTGTTGTGTTTGTTCTTTTTATGGGGTTATTTCAGTTTTTGGTTGAGTTCTGATGTCTGTATGTGTAGATTAAGTGAAGGAAGTGTGTGTTTAGGATAGGAGATTGGGCAGTTATTAAAGAGTTGTCTCAAAGCAAGTGACAATATTGCTTGGGAGTTTAACTTCATTCCCTTATCTTTTGCCAACTTTATTTTTGTTCTCTTGTACCGTTTAGATTTCAAAACACATTTGTTTTCTCTGTGCTTGTAAACTTACTAGGACGCTGAACTTCTGATGATTGGAGTGAGGAGCCACTCCAATCTGGAACTTTTATAATTGGTTCTTTATGCTTGTAAAATTTAAACTTGGATTAAAGTTTATTAAGAATGCTTGTGTTTTTTTATTAAATGTTCTTGTTTGGTGAACCATGGTGTTTTTTCTCATGGATTATCTGTGAACGAGTTTTCAATTTTCCATTTGTCTATTCCTGATTGTTTTTACATGATTTGTTTGCAAATGTTAATATCATTAGTAGGTGTATTACGCCATATTCTTTGAGCTCAAGATTCTTGGAGTTGTCTGAAAATTTACTTGTGCCTTTGTGTAATGAATTTCATATCAAGTAGCCTTCTCAATTTCATCTCTTCTAACATGTTTATTTGCAGTTTATATTGTTAGGTGCTGTTCCATTCCCTTCTGATGTTCCATGCCTCAAGGGGCTCGGTGTTGGTGGCGTGATAACACTGAATGAACCATATGAGACGCTAGTGCCAACTTCTTTATACCATGTAAGTGCCTTTTTCTATCCTCTCTATCCTTTGATAGGGGTGCATGTGTTAATAGTTCATATTTTTATGAGCTGGTCACCTCAGTAGATAGCTGATACATGTTATGTGAAGAGCTATTAACACATGCTTCCTGCTCACTTGCTGTCTACTAAATGAGCCTTCACTGCCCGCCTGGACAGTTGTCTACTTTCGTGGTTTTCCACCTAGTATTTCAGCTGTGTTGTTTGTCCAGTGATTGCATTTTTAGTTTAATTGTCTGTTTCTATATTTTGTCAATTGTCATCGTTTGGCATTCATTTATATGAAATTCCACACAATTTTTTAAAAGTTTCTACATTTTGACTTACAAATATATTGGTAGGCTTATGGCATTGATCATCTGGTGATCCCCACGAGAGACTACTGCTTTGCTCCGTCCTTAAATGATATATGCCAAGCTGTAGCCTTCATTCATGGTGAGATTCATTTGTGCTTTGTGACAACAAATATTTTTACATGCAGGTGAAGTTATTATTCTTGTGATTCTGATGCTGCTTATGTTTTGTTTTACTTTGAAGAAAATGTATCATCAGGACGAACTACATATGTTCATTGCAAAGCAGGACGGGGACGCAGCACAACAATTGTTATATGCTACCTGGTCATCAACCCAATTCAAAACTCAAAAGTTTGTAGGTTTTCTTTTTCGTTGCAACTATTCTAAAGTTGTGTTTTAAAGTGCAGGTGCACCACATGCAGATGACACCTAATGCTGCATATAATTATGTGAGGTCAATCCGACCAAGAGTGCTTCTAGCATCTGCGCAATGGCAGGTATGCTTGGGCAGGACCTTGTTTTTGTTATGATTTAGCTCAAGAAGTTAAGAATTTCATGTGTAAATTGTAGTTTTCATGCTTAGATTTTACTCAACTTCATGAAACTGAGTACACAAGAATTTGATAGTTAGAATTTCTGGCCTTTTATGCGGCATTTTTGCCTTTTCTTCTGATTCCTATAACCAAGGAAATTGAAAGGAAAAAATGATGATAATTTTAACTTAATATTTTCACCGAAGTCCATAAAATGCATGTTAGAACTTCCTAGATCTTTTCTAACAAGGTTCATGCATATCCTTGATTACTTACTAGCTTTTGTTAGCAAATGCAGGCTGTTCAGGAATATTATTATCTAAAGGTGGACACTAGCGATCACAACTTCAAATTGGCTGATTTAGTTTTGAGAACTCCAAGGCCAGCACTTCTGCAGGGTATAGTGCCATTTGATGATGGCTCTGTAGTTGTTGTAACAGAAGCAGATCTTGATGGATATAATCCAAGTATTGAATCTGGGCCTGTGGGAAGTGAGATATGGGCTGACCTAAGTGTTGTCTGCCGTGTTCGAGTTGCTGGTCAGGCAGCTCTGGCAAGAATATCCTGCCTCTGGCTCCGCTGCCAGGCTCACCAAAAGATTGTCGGGGAGCAGTTAAACAGGAAGAACAGCTGCTCAATCAGGGCGGATCACTTGGGAGCTATCAGTGTCGACATTCATGTGTATTGAATAGCTCTGGTAAAATTGCATGTTAGTTTGACAAGTTTTTTTTTTTTTAATCTCTGAAAGTAATAATGTTCAACTAGGCAGGAAAGAACTTCGGTTCCTGGCACCCCTTGTACATCGAGTTGTTCTGTCTCAGGTCAATGCAAGAAACATGAGCATTATGGTCAATATATGCATTTGGTATTATGATAGTGATTGTTTTTTGGTTTTTGTTTAAAAATATATTAAAATAATATTTTTTTATATTAATATATTAAAACGATTTAAAAATATTAATTTTTTTTTTGAAAGTGCGGTTAAAACAAATACACCCTTAATGATGGTGCTGTTTGCGGAAGAACATGCTTTCATGCTTTGTGATGTGATTTGCTTCTTGTTTTTTTATGTTAGTCCTGAACCAGCAAATTGTGAGCTTACTAGGAAAGTATGAGTTGATGGACTATCACAGCCAGGGCTAAGAGATGATGAGCAAATGAGATATTTCTCTAATTAGTCACATGTTTTTTAGGCTGGTATGGAATGCTTTGGAAAATTCAATATCAAGTAATCGCTTTTAGAAATTTGAAGTTAAAATGTTGCCATTCTGAAGGTTATAATTTCCAAAATGCTGGTTAATGGATCAATAAATATTAATTGTTGATGAGAATGTCTGTAAGGTAATGTCTAGTTGCTATCACATGTTACAGAACAGAAAAGAATGGGAAACTGGGAAATAAAGGAGACAAGATAGAAAAGATGGGAAATTGGGAAATGAAGGAGACAAGATAGAAAAGATAGAGAATGAGAAATTAGGAAATGAAGGAGACAGGATACAAAAGAGACAAATAAAAGTGTCTGGTAATAATGTATAAAATAAATTGACTACTATTATAGTAGGTAAGATTAGAATGGAAATGGCATCCGTGCAAAAGGTAGAGAGACAGTCAATGAGCATCAAGACCGGCCAGTCAAGCTAAGCATCAAGGTTCTGAAAATGTAGATAGAGTCATAAATGATAGCAAAAGTGCAAGCAAATCGATAGTTACCAGGGCAGTTGAAGGACAGCACTGTTGCCTGCGAATGAGATCAAAATTGCACACTCAGCAGTTATCTTCTTGTTCTTCATCCCACTTCACGAGCAGATAATGTGCTAGCCATCATCATGCGATGAAGAGGCGATGAGTTAAGTTGTGACAAATCAGAAAAGGATTCGTGAGGGCTGTGCAATGTGAACATGTGCATCAAAACATAGCATGACAGAATGATTTGATCGGAAAAAAGAGAAAATTCTGGACTGGAAATCATGGGATCAAACAAAGGCAGCGGCGTTTAGCCTGCAGCGGGTTTGTGGAATCTGGGTTGGAAGGCAAGATCAGGGAATAACGGGTTTACTTTTTTAAGGTTTTTAACTAAACTAAATCAAAAATCAGATCAATTTTCTTCATTTTCACCATTAAAGGCCAATAAAACACAAACTTTAAATTCCAGTATAATTTTCAAAACAAGAATCATGAGCTGTTTTCACTACTTTTATCTTTATGTCACCCTCATTTCCAACCACAATTCTTCCTTTATACCTGAGTATCCCATTAGCAAAACTACATTTAGAATAATTGTTATCTCCTACTAGCTTTCCAGTAATAACCTCTTGTAGTTAAGAATCATTTTTATAAGATTCCATGATCTTTTTACACCATGTTGGCACTATCACTGTCATGGTACTACAGCTACCTTGTCAAGTTTGTCAATCCTTTCCTTGCATGGGAGACTAAATTTTCTGATGTAACAAATATTTTAAACTTTCAGAGAAACTGATCATGCTCCAAATAACGTCTTCATTTGTCTACTACCATTAAAATTGGCAGGTATTCCTTCTTATATAAGGATAGCCCTAAATGTTTAGAGCACAAAGCTTTGATTAGAAATTCCAATGATTTAATTTCCTTCTTGAATGAGTAATGCCATTATTCTTGTAGCACAAGCATTAATCTCCCATGCAAAAGTTTCTTAAAATCAGGTCATTCCAAAATTGGTGCCTTACACAAAGCTGTTTTAAGTTTTTCAAAAGCTATTTGTGCATCTTTATTCCAGTTGAACCTATTCTTCTTAAGCAACTCAGTCGTTGTCTTCTTTAAGGTCTTTGAAACTTCTTCAGATGATAAAACATGCCTCAAATACTCCACTTGATATTTACAAAATGTACATTTAGATCATCTGGCAAATAGATGATGTTATGTGATGTTCCCAGTACTGACCTGAGGTGGTTAACATGTAAATCAAAGGTAGAACTGTAGGCTAAGATATCATCAAAGAAAACCAATATGAATCTCCTTAAAAATAGCTCCAATACATTGTTCATCAATGCTTGAAATGCTGCGGGGGGATTTGTAAGTCCAAAAGGCATCATTTTAAATTCATAATATCCATGGCGTATTCTGAAGGTAGTTTTTTTCTATGTTAGCAATATACATCCTTACTTGGTAATAGCCTAACCTTAAAGTTCAACTTTGAGAAACACTGAAATCCATACAAATCATCTAAGAATCATCTATTAATGGAATTAGAAACTTGTTTTTTATTGTCAGTTCATTGAGCTGTTTATAATCCACACAAAACCTCTAACTGTTGTCCTTTTTAACTAACAAAACTAGAGAAGCAAATGGGCTACTGTTAAGTTAGATTATCCTATTAAGAAGCATTTTTTCACTAGTTTTTCAATTTCCTTCTTATGTACAAATGAACTTCTACAAGGTCGTATATTCACTGGTTTAACATCTACAATTAGAGGAATTTTGTGATCAAATGCTCTTACTAGAGGTAATTGTTTTGGTTCTTCAAATTCTGTCAGCAAGGTCTTAATCTTAGGATGCACTTTTTTTTCTTGTGATTCTTCTCTGGTTTCAATGGAGAAGAATTGCCCCTCCCTACAAAGCCATATAATGCCTCTTCTATACTCTTATGCACTTTCGATGTTTTGATTATCCTTAAACTAGCCTCTAATTATAAGGAATCATGCCTTCGTTTTCCTCCTATTGTCACATCAATTTTTATAGTACAAGGAGTATTGGAAAAAAGTTTACCTAATGGTATTCCATTATTGAATGAAAAAGATGTTCTATTCCTTCTAGGCATAGCATGATTAGACTCTTCTTGCCATCTGGCTTGATAGAATATTTGTACTAAAACTGTCAAGCTTCAAAATCTTCAGTGTTGGTTTAATGTCATCTTTAAGTCCACTAATAAAGCTAGAAATGTAATTTAATTGTGGACGTGAAGGATTCAAAGTGCTTATTAATAACTTAAGCTCCTCAAATCATTCAACATGCTCATCTATTCTATATACAAGCTTATTAAACTCCTCTACTACATCATTTTTGTTGCCAAACCTTGTACGAATAGATCAAACAAACTCCTTTCACTTAGTAAGATCATGATCTCCTACAAAACAAATCCTTCAAACCACTTTTTTATCTTGAAGAACTGGAGTGAAATGAAATTTGAAGAACTTCCCGCATTTTTAATCCATCCTTGTGGATTTTCTCCATTAAATGTAGGTAGTTCTACTTTTAGAAATGCCACGTTATATCCATCTCTATAATTCTCATTGTTACCCATAATTTCAACTTGAATGTGGTTCTGCTGCAAACAAATCATTCCTCATGTGTTGGTTTGATTTCTGCCATCCTTTTTAGCTTTTTTTCCAACCATGAATGTTTGAATGGTAGCCAATATCCATTTATCCATTTAAAAAAGCCTCAAGCACGTGTTTTCTTTATCATAAAACTAAATTAAAAAAAAAAAACAATTGCTATTGACTGCACAATAAAAAAGCCTCAAGCATATTGCTATTGACTGCACGATAAAAAAGCCTCAAGCATGTGTTTTCTCTATTATTAACTAAAATGTTGTTTTAAACCCCACAAATTCTTATATGAAGTTTTTTCAAGTTTGACTCGCTAGAATGAATTTAATTTAATGATTTTCTCGTGACTTGAATATTATATTTTTATGTGAAGTTTTTTTTAATTCTATTCACAACGAAATAACCTAGTATATACTATATGAGTCCACTGTAAACTCACCTACATGCCACAGTGATTTACCAATGGATTTTAATTTTCTTTTTAATTTAATACGCTGAGCCCACAGCTCTAGCAAATCTGAATAAAGAGTGCGCGCAAAAATATATGGCAAGAAATTCACACCAGGCCCGCTATATACTATTTGAGTGCACAATAAACTCACTCACATGCCATGCTGATGGATTTTAGGTTTTTTTTTAATAAAAAACTCCAGGTTGCTGATGTTCTTAGAAGGGCGTGCAGAGGAAAGAAAGGAGAATCAGAAACTAACATGAGTGGATTTGCACAGAACTACTGCGGACTTCAATCGGCAACTGGGAGCAGGTTGGGAAAACAGGAGAGTAATCAATAAATTATTAATCGAACATGTTTCTTTAATCTTGAATGACGTATTAGAGCCAATTTAGCTAGCACATGTTATAGCTGCACTTGTGTACAGATGTGTTTCCTGGACGACCTGGATTTCATGCACGCATGACTAGCCAGATGCAGGGAGACACAAAATAGCGGATCTAAGAACGCCATCGATACCAATAGTTACTGTGTAAAGTCGTAATTCATGTTTTCAACGCAACAATACAGACCAAATCCTGGAACTGTGTGGAATGGCAGGTATTAAGGGATTTGATCAGAATGTCTTTGGTATAGCAAGGCTAAAGCAAAAGAGGACAATAATTTTACTATACGTGTTGATGATCCCTGTCAAGGGTCAAGCACAAATAACCGTAGGCTTCGATATTCCATATTCATAAATCAATCTGAATCATTCTCCTCTTCAAGACCAACTAGTTCCCCTGAAAATGTCTTTTACTGAAGAAGGTGTTTCGTCATTAAAGCTGCCTGCAACTTGTCTCCTATGGTAGTTTTGTGTGATTGTGCCTGGAAGTCTATGCACCCTGGCATTGCTATACTTTTTTACTGAAGCTTCATCCACCAAGAAAGGCACAACATGCTTTTTCAAATCGCTCTTAGAAATTCCAAGATGACCTCCTGACACATTAACGAAATGAACTCTTCCAGCCTCGTCTAAGGTCCTGAGACCAATCCAGTCCTCGGTGTAAAGCTTTGTCTGCATGGAGGAAAAAGAAAAAAAGGTTACAACTAATGCTTCGTTTGTTTACTGGAAAGTAATTTCCTTTTGAAAAGTGAATTCCGGGAAAAGTGAATTCTGAGAAAGTGAATTCCAGGAAAATATTTTCCGATATTTGGTAGTGTAATGGAAAATAAGTTGGAAAACACTTTCTAGTGTTTGGTTATGTCATGGAAAATGAGCTGAACAATAACTTATTAATGTTTTATTTTTCTCAAGTTTATTAAAATAATGAGGAACAAATCTTACAAATTAAAAAGTTGAATGAGAATAAAATTGAAAAAAATATAATTTCATAAATTATCTCAAATAAAATAAATAATAATCAAAATAATAGAGATCAAATCTAAAAAATTAAAAAAATAAAAGGTGAAGAAATTAAAATAATAATAATTAACATTTCATAAATTATTTCAAATAAAATAAGTAACAATCAAAAGAATGAGAAACAAATTTGATAGATAAAAAATTTCAATAAAAAAATGATAAGGAAAAAGCAAATAGCAATTATAAAAATAAGGACCAAAATTAATATAAAAATTAAATTTTAAGAGATGGAATTGAAAAATAAATATTCAAAACAAATTATATATAACAATCAAAAGTTTGAGGATCAAATCTGATATAATCAGCAAATAATGACATTTCTAAATTTTTCACAACTTCCGGAAAGTGTTTTCCGCCCAAATTTTTCAGGAAAACATTTTCCTGAAAATCAAGCCAAATTTTCCTTTGACTGGAAAGTGTTTTCCGTTGACCAACTTTTCTAATGGCAAACAAACACAAGAAAGTTTGGAAAGTGGTTTTCCGGAAACCACTTTCCGGAAAACAAACACAGCCAAAAGGGAAAACACTTTCCTGGAAACCAAACCAAATTTTTCTTTAATTGAAAAGTGTTTTCCGTTGACCGAAAAGTGTTTTCGTTGACTAAAAAGTGTTTTTCGTTGACCGGAAAGTGTCTTCTGTTGACCAACTTTCCTAATGACAAACATACACAGGAAAGTTTGGAAAGTGGTTTCTCGGAAAGTGAATTCCGGGAAACAAACATGGCCTTAGCTCCTGCTCAAATATAATTTTTTTTTCCTTAACAGAGAAACTTATAATTCATAAAGTTAAATAAATCTTAAAATGAGATCCAGGCAATTTGTGTTATTCTCTTGTTTGTTTCAGTTGAACAGAGATTATGCAGAAATCTCTGTATATCAAGCTCAATAACTTATGCAGAAGTCTCAGCCACGAAACATATTTAGATTTGAAAATTTGTTACAAAACAGATTATACCTCTTTTGCTGGGACAATTGGCTTGAATGCCCCATCTGGATAATATCCGAACCAAGATGTCTCCTTGGGTATCAAAATACTGTCATTTTCGAACTGTTGAAATTCAAAAAAAAAAAAAAGAAGCAACAATTAGAATTCCACCAACTGTCAAAATCAAGAATAAAATTTCCAAAGGGACCAAGTAATGTTATATTAAGAAAAAAAAGGAAATTCTTCTCACCATGATGAGCACCAAATTTTGCAAGCTAGAGAACCTTTCCTTGTAAGTTGTGTTCCTTCCCTCAGGAATTTCATTGTTAAGCTTCGGAAGAAACCTGCATTTCTCTAAGTAGCGTGGAATATCCTACCAATCAAGAAATATTTCTCATATCAAGATGTTGAGCTATCACTACCCAATTAGTATAAAACAATTTAATTTAAGGAGACAACAAAACCTATCTTTAATGGCCATCCTTTTATAAGATTGATTCCATGAAAACACACTTCAAAAAAAAGAAAAAAATCATAAACCAAAAATAAATTGGCCCAAGCAGGCTATAGATTTCTGTGTTATTGCACAATCATACAGGCTTCCTGAAGAAATTGATCACAGAGAGATCATGCAATCAAAAGAAACTTCATTTTGGTATCTATACATCAACAGAGCATGCTACTCACATTAGGAAATTTAAGATAGCCACTGGGAGCCAGGTGAGCCTGCAATTCCACATGTCAACTATAAATTGTCAAGCCTTCTCAGGGATATTTGAACGAGAAAGATATTTGACAGCAGTAATGAAAGAGGGAAAAAGAATTCATTTTCTTTGCTCCTCCAAAAGTTAAAGAAACCCTAGAGATAGATGCATACCTGGACATAGTCGCTATAGATCTCAGACTTCATTAAGACATCTGCAAGTATGCAAAAAATGCCAGACTGCAAAAGTATAGTCATTTTAAACATATTAATCAGAACCCTTAGAAAGAAACTAAAAAGGTGTTTTTTTTATTTTTTATTTTATTATAGGTGCTTTCCCACATTCAGAAGAACTAATATATAATAAACCATAATAATGCCTTCATAAATGTATGCACAAGCAGTTCTTGGACCTGTGTCAATTCCACACCTTTGTAGTTGAAGTCCATAATACTGCATTTTGACTCTGTATCGTGCATAAAACCCCATGCCCTTCAGTGCCATTCATTTGTGTTTTACCCTATATGTTTAAACTTGATTCGTACCTTTGTATTTCAACCTCTTGACTTTCTCCTCCTGCTCTATAATTTTATTCTTCAACCTATATCTCTATCTTCAGTCCAACACCTTTATAAGGATGAGGATCATTTGGTTAGAACCAAATGGACACATTTTAATTCTTTGATTTGTCTTCAACTTATAACCTAAAGACCAACCTTATGGTTCAATTTAAAATTTTCAAAAATGCATTAACCAATCTACATTTTGCTATGGAAAACTATAGAGGATACTGTAACTTGGTCTGAGATCACAAAAATGATTTAGCTTAATGGCCTTACTGTAAAGAGTATGATGATGAACTCATTCAAAAACAGGGTCACTACTCAAGATGAAACTCGAGAATCCATCATCATTTACAATGAGAACCCCAACCTCTATAATTATTTTGATACCATCTTTAATAAAAGACATTCCCTCCATGCTTAACTACTAATATAAGCGTCACAAACAAGGATTTGTGTTTGGAAAGTACAGCAAGATTCAAGTGTTAACTGATTTGATCAAAATTTTGGATCTCAAATTCTCAATCAGTCCAGAAGGCAAAATAAATCCAAGACCAAACTTAAGTTTCTTGGTTTGGTTTAAATTGGTACTCACTCAGATGGCACTGCTCTAGGAAAACTTTTTTTTTTTTTTTGTTCCCTTTAGAAATTCCCCCAAAATCAACCAAACCAACCAACCGAACAATCAGGACTACTTTGTGCCTTCAATTTTATTTATTATGCATTAAGTACATCCCTTTGTACCTCAAATCCAGCATTTGAATTTCAACTCCATGAATTTGTGCTTCGGTCCCATAAAATTCATATGCTGTAATTTGCAAAAAATAGCTATGCCATTTGTGAATTATTTTCAAAACAACAGCTAGAAAGTTGCGATTAATCTTCTGTTAGTATGAAACTTTTTATCTCCTATCTATGACAATGAATATCCACAAGTATTTAGGTCAGAAAGGCCCTTTCATTTTCAATAACACAGGTCCGATTACAGTGCAGTCTTCCTACCAATTACCAAATAGAAGGGAGACAACAAAACTTTTTAACATAGTAGCTTTGACATTGTCTCGTTGAGAAGCTTAACGATATTTTTAACCACATAGATCTTTTACAACTTGTAAATCAAGTTTATATTCAGCTAAGGTGGTGGGTAATTGCAGCTTGAAACAAGGCCATGCGCAAAATATTTTTTCATCATAAAAGTTGATTGAAGATGTAACATGCAATTTGAAGCAAGGGTGTTTGCTGAACCTGCTTCTACTTTCTATCATTACAAATAGGTATAGATAATTTGAAGGGCTTTTCTGTATTTTCAGTGGTTTTAAAGCTCTCAAAAGCATTTTTCCCATTAAACCCTGCCACGGCATTTCTAAGAATACGAAGAGACATCTTGATGGAGTACACATAAGGATATACCAAGAAAGAGCTTACCCCACAAAGAGGAACAGAGGCAGTGCCAGCATGTGGTCCCCCTAAAGAAATGAAATTCTTAACCTGTTTGGAGACGGAGAAGTTATTTGTTATTTAAAAATTTATTTTTACAGAATACTTTCAGAATGTTATGTAGAAGATTGATCTGTCAAATATTGATCAACCTAAAGCAACACTGCTCAATGCAATAATAAAAAGGAACTGTGGAATACAGTAATTGTATTTCCAAAAGGGAGAGCCAAAGAAGTTCATATAAAGGTTGCGCTTACAGGAGGTCCACCATCACAAAACTCTACCACACCTCGACCAATTAAGTTGCCCTGTTAAACCAAAGGTGAAAGGGAACAAAAAAGGAATGAGCAACTTAGACAGAAGTTGTCTAACCATCAAAATCAGGTAACAAAACCATATTTTTTTATAACCTGTAACAAACTCTAAGTCATTAAACATAATAAATGCAGACCAGACAGGCATTCTTCTTGACTTTATTTACATATTTATTCATCCATTTTTTTCCCCAGAAAATACCAGAACCATCTTTTATCCTCAAGAAAGTGTATAAGATTGGTACACCAATTCAAAAACCATTACAACAACAAATTGCAATATCCTGAAAAGTTATGGACCTTATGGTAGATATGCTACATCAATACAGTTCCACAAGATTTTCAAATAAGTAGGCCAGTAGCTGAAATTAATCATCCATTTTACTCATTACAAGAACAACTATAAATGCAAACCATTCTGGACAAGAAGAAAAACTTGTGATCTCTCACCATAAAGCTGAAACAAATTCTGGAGGGACAGATGGCATCAAGCTAATGGTTAAACTGATGCTGTTTATACTGAACAGGTGGCAAAAACTTGTGAAGTTAGTTAATTAGAAGGTATTAGTTGGTTTTGCTGGGAGAGTTAGTTGATGTTATAACATAATTGGACTATTGCCTACAAACATGAGCCGCACTTGAATAGAATATTCAGTTAAGTAAATACGACTCATTCTCTCTCTCTCTCTGGTTCTATCTTTGCCTTCTCTCTCTTGCCTGACTGTAATTTCTTCATTGCTTTCTTTTTTCATACCCTTTGCTCTTAAGAAAATTAGTATCACATCATAAACAGATGATGTAAGCAAGAATGACTTGCAGGATGAGACGAGAAATATGAAGGCATTGAGGAGAGTGATTCAAACTACATGTGCTAAGTAATAAGAGGGGGGAAAGCTTCTTAGTACTTGGCTCCCTAGAACTCTGTCCTACCAAAAAAGATTGAAGTGCCATTATTATATTTTAAGTGGAGAATATCCTAGATTAACAGACTGGCAAGGAAAAATGCACAACAAATTCCATTCGTACAAACTCCTGTTGAAATGAATGATTGATGCTGCATTCAGCATTTACAAACAATGAGACCAGCTTGATTCTTCCATTTAGTCAATAATGCAAAGGAAAGCCTTCTCTTAGCTGAACTCAATCTCTTTCTAGAGAAACACAGAATGACATGACCAGATCCCACAATGGGCTTTGCACAACCAACCATTTTTCTTAAGAGGCGAAAGGATGCAATAACAAACAATTGAACTAAAAATGATGAATAATTTCCAAGAGAGGGTTCAGATCACATGTACTGATGTGAAATTACTTGAACGAAGGGATGGCATTGATTTCTTTCTCCCTTTTTTTTTAAGGAAACCTTCATAGCAATAGTTGGATAATCAAGATGGGGAAACCTTATATATTTAATACACGTGTATGAACTCCTACAAACACATATGCACTCCACTTTCAATATCATGTTCTGACTTCTGATGAGGGGATAAAAATGCAGTTGATTTGCCTTTACAGCTTTGTAGGACTGTTCTTGATCAAATCTTATTACTGATTTCCTACTGTATGAAACAGTAATCAGGTCATGTAGGTAAAAGGATTAATAAAAAGTAAGGATATGATATAATATAAAACAAGGCACCTTTGAACTGTGTAAAAAAATAAACATCAACGGAGAGAATGTTCCAAACAAATATGTGCAATGTGGAAATAATGCAATGGCCATAAATTACCTGGGAGAGACCAACTATGTTGTAGCCCTTGCTCAATTCTTTCATTTGCTTGATCTTCAGGTACAGAAACAAATATGTTCGTGGTCAAACAAGCATAAAATGATAAAACAAAAAACAGCAACCATAATTACCCACAGAGCTCTCCCACCTTGTCACAAACAATTTCTGTCTGCAAACACATTATATGTTTCAAATTGTAAGAGAGTGAGGAATGCTATGTCAAAATGATAGGCTTGGTAGTAATTCCACTAAATTTACCTGCTCCTCAAGAGGCATAAACCAGGAATCCCACGCTCCATCCCCAATTTCTCTGCACAAAGAAAAGCAATTGATGCAATGGAACCACATTTGGAAAATAATTTACCCGTTAGTGCTCATGTTGTAACAATTATCAGGAGGGAAGGAGAAAAAAAGAGATTGAAATTCTCAAGTTTTGCCTTGAAAGACAATAAAAGTGAAGTTTTAGCACTTTAGTTCACTAGAAATTCAGTTTGGCTGATTGTAGCAAAAAAACTTTGCATAAAAATTTAACAGGTTCACATTCTCAGTGGCCACTTAATACAATCTAATGTTTAAATAGCGAGAAATGAATTAGATAAGTAGAAAAATAGATATATTAGGATGATTTAAATGACATGAAGATAGGAAAGTAGAAAAGCGTACAAGCAATATCCTTGAGACCCAGAAATGCTTGTCAGTTCCTCAGTGAAATGTTTTACTCCTCGATTCTTGCATTGATCTCCAATGCCTGCCATAAAAGGAAGAATAAAAAAAAACAATGAATCACAGAAGCGTAAAATTACAAATTCAAATAGAATGTCATTGAACTACAGTATCCACTATTATGTTATATGGTTCGACAAAATTTACGAAGCTAGGCATGCATTGTCAATAAGAAAGGTCAACTAACATAAGTAAAATAGAAAGCGAAAGCCCAATAGTTTGGAAATACTGAAACTTAAATTAAACAATCACCCAAAAGAAAAGAAAAAAAAAACCAGAATGAAACAAAAGCATTCATCTACTTTCAAATTCTGAATTAAAGATAAATAATTCACACACAACAGTATGAGTGTCTAAAATCTGCAGAACATCCAAATATTGCTAAGTAATATGTATTTTATATTCTAGACAAGCTTTGTACCATATTTACTCCATGCACGGGGATGAAAACCTATGCAATACTTTATCTTCCATAATAAGAAAGTCCTATCACAAGAACTCAGTACATTATGCACTCCAAGTAACTGTTGTTTTCTTGTCAACTCCAGTTTACATAATCAGCCAGTCTGAATACATCTGCAACATATGCCCTCTGTCCTTGATTTATGAATTCACTTCTATAATATAAGAACAGTTGCAGGTAAATCAAACATTTTCATTCTCTGTAGTTTTTATTTTAGTGTTACATTGAACGGCATGATTTACCTGGTATGAAAACATACAAGTTACAATCTTTTTCCTAATACAATAATTTCTCTCGAATGTGGAATTAGATTTCATTTTATTCTCCTTCCAGTAAGCAGCATGTTCACATGTAAATCATGATTTTTAGTGTTATGCTTTATTTACCAAGTTCTCCTATAAAATAAAATAAAAGAGTCTGCGAGGGCAGATTAAGTTCTCCTATCATCTTCCTCCTAATCTGCAGCATATGTTAATACCCACAAAAGTTCACTTTTTTTCTCTCTTCAAATTCTTCATAAAACATATTAAATCGAAATAGTGTTGGTGTCAAGGCATCTTATCTGGACAGAATTTTTTTAATGTCACTGCTCAATGCCAATTGCCAAATCCATCAATAACATTATAATATAATTATCTTTCCATTCATTCATAAAAGATAAAAGGAAAAGGAAAATAGTATGATTCACTTTAGTAGTGAACTACACAGAAGCAGAACAATACTTTCTAATCTAATAATAGACACAATCAGACTCCAAAATATTCCATTATAAGCTTTTATCTGACTAGATCAACACACCCAGAAAGAGAAAAGAGCAAGATACAAGAACGGGTCACTAAAAAACTCAAATAATAAACCAAAAAATGGCTAAAAAAAAAGAAAAGAAATTGCTTAGGAGCAGAAGACAATTACCATGAAGAACTATAAAGGGCAAGGAATGTGCAACAGGTTTGATTACAAAAATCAAAACAATGAAGAGAAAGACAATACAAGGACAGTGAAAAGGCATGATGTAAATGGTGGGATTTTTGTTTTGTTTTTTAGCTGCTCCAGGAACTTTTGAAACAAGTTGAAGTTCCGGGGAAGAAGAGTTTGAAGGGGAGGTTTAGGATAGGTAGAAGAAAGCTAAAAACATGGAGGCAATAAAGATCTCATGATTCTAACAACTCCCCTTGGCACTTGGCAGTGGCATTTATCAATTTGGACAATCTATCTGATCATATACCAATAACTTGACTCTTGACATCTTCGTTGCTGCTCTTGCTTCTTCAAGTCACCAAGTGGAATTATAATTATTATTTTAAAGAAAATTAAGCCAGAGAAAAAAAAAATAATTATAGTAATTGCCTAAATGATAATATTAATTTCAATCATGTTTCATTTCATATTTTTTTTTTTGGCTGTCATGATTGTTTCGTCCAAAGCAATTGATAAAAACAATTATTGCAGGTCTGTCTTCCATGCTGTGCTATGAATTGAGGAGCAATTTACATAATTAATTATTTGAATTCTTTTATAAGAAATAACTAGTAATTTTTTTTAAAAAAATCTAACCCGTGACTAATTGAATAAAATAAAATATTAAATAATCTAAATATTCTTGGGAATTAGACAAGGAGCTCTTATTTAGGCTTGGGTTGCCTTGATTTTCCCTAATATATATAATTTTATAACCTTATAGTTAAATCTTTATCCATTCGTCATTAATTAAAAAAACAAAGCATGTGAGCAAATATTATTTTAAAAATGAGTTTAATGCTTGTCATCAACCACACATAACCTAGAATGATGACAGCTTTCATAGTGACTTGATATCACTATGGCTTTTATTATAGAGTAGTTCAAAACTATAGATAATAAATACATTAACTATTTTACTCTTACATGAGCACACCCACATGGATTCAAAACGGTTAGGTAATGAGTACTTGCCGGTTAAATTTCTTGATATTCATACTCTAACTGTTATTTATTAAGTAAAATATTTAGATATTTATAAATTATCCATTAAGTTTTGGATATTCAACGGGTATCTATTATCTACTATTATTTATTAATTAATAAAAAAATAAAATAGTTAAAATATATATTTTGAAGCATATAATGTTTTATGTCAATATTTAGATATGTATATATTATATTATATTTGTATTAATTTTTTTTAAATATTCTACATATATATTTCTATAACATAAATACATATATTTTAGGTTAGGTTCGGGCAGGTTTTGGGTCTGTTTTGACTATATTCATACCTTATTTATTATTTATTGAGTCCAAAAACTACCAATTTATTCGGGTTAATAACAATCATGTTCAGATTAAATTGTTTTCTCTATCCCCAAATCCACAAAGAGAGTTATTTTACAACCACACAAGTCCATTTATATCATCTCCTCGGCCACTTTAAAAAATTGTTCTCATTATAGGTTTTCAACAACCTCATTAGTGGCATCATTCATGGAAAAAACTCTTTGAACAAATACTAGTTTCTTTTTTCTTTTTTATAAGTTAAGGTTTCTTTCTATGATTATGACTGCTAATCAAGATACATCAAGGGTTGGAAGATTTGTTAGCCTTTCAACTAACAATGCTTCTCGATCTCTAAAGATTATGTCAACAAGTGAAGCTTCTAACTAAAGCTAGAAATAGCCAAAAGCCCTACCAACTCCACTTGTTTTTTCTTTTTCTTCTTCTAATATGTTCACAACTCCTTTTTTAGGGTGGAGAAAGAACAAAATGACATGATAAAAACAAAAAACAAAAGATCATCATCACTCTTATAAGCTTTGTGGAAGTCGTTCTCGCAGCTATGAGAAGCACTCTCCAAGTAGACAATAGAGAAGTGATATGGAAAAAGCTAAAAACAAATAAACATATAAGCAAATCCATAAAAAGATCCATAACCACCACAATTATTCCTCGAACTCCTCTAATAATCCTGATAGAAAAAGTCACGGGTATAAGTCAAGTTCATGGTGGTTTAGACCATTGAGGTAGAATTATACAATCCTCATTAGTAAAGACCTTTTTACTAATAAGATATGTCTTAACACTTGTCTCCCTTAAAACTTTGTCTCTGCCAAAATAAAATTATATAGTTATAATGGGTTAACTACCTTTTAGAGAGCATGTGCAAAATATACATAGCAACATATAGTTAATCATGTAAGATACCAACGTAATGTGCAAGATTTTGCCTACAGCATTTAGAGGGCTCAAACATGGTGACATAACTTAAACCCTGACTCTATATTTATCTTTGAGGATTTCTATATTAATCTTATTTTCTGATTTAGCACTAGTATCCCAATATAAATAATTTTTTTTTAAAAAATTGTTATCTCTTAAAATAAAAACGAAAGCATAAAAGCTTACCTTACAAGGTTTAATAAAGATATGTTAAAAGTATAAAGCTTATTAGAGTTCAAAACCATAAAGGTTTTGATTAATGAGGTCCATGACCTAGCCTTATAAAATGAATTAAACCCCCTCTCGGATAAAAAACTTTGAAAAGCTATGCAAGTCATAACAAATTATATTTAGGTGTAGTAAACGAGTATGGAAAGATAATTTCATCTTCACAACCATATGTTATAGGAAAAATGACTTAAGTAAAGTTAATCTCTATACAACTTTTGGATAATAAGAAAAACTCAAAACAGTCAGTGTATTATTGTCTCATCTTTTAGAGCTTCAAATTATACCACCGAAAGTCACCTAAATAAAAGTCTACATGATTATCCAAGAAAAAGACTGTTTCACCATCTCTTATAAAAGGAGATCTACAAAACTAAAATCATAAAAAAATATTGTTTGTTTTATAAATATAAAAACTATGATGCAAGGAGTGCTTTACCTAAAAAATATATATATAAAAGCTCATAAATAAGAGTTATCTCTAATAATTTATAAAGAAGAGCTCCCTAATCAAACTAGAGAAGAGGTAGAAATGGGGATATCAAAAGGCATTTTCATAGATAAACATGATCTGGGCTATTCTACATGGGAGAATTCAACTAAGAAAATAAAGTATATGAAAAACAAGTATTGGTGATATCTTTTTTCCTAAACTTGTAGAATGAGCCAATTATGTTTACCTTAGAATTTGGATAGGATATAACTTTTCCTTGTGAAGATACCATAGTGATAACCAAAGTTTTTACCAATCACCAAGTTCATAAAGACCTAGTAGAAAGCGGTAATACGATGAATATTCTCTTTAAAAATGTGATGAACTATATCTTGATAAATAACTCTAAGATAAAGTTGGCCAGACACCATTTGTTGAGATATAAAAAAAGGTATGTTAGTGGAAGGTACCCTAAAAATATCAATAATCATGGGTACCTATCGTAAATGCAAAACTCTCTGGCAAACCTTTGTAATCATCAAAATATACTTAGTTTATAATGTCATCATTGGATGACCCTTCCTTTATGAGATTAACTTTGTGATTATCATCATATATT
>Ga0325410_1000490_pt1 | contig 41313 bp, 29 predicted proteins | sample PopdelMetagenome_16_FD_206182 | JGI IMG/M metagenome (GOLD analysis project Ga0325410, IMG submission 206182) | Populus deltoides microbial communities from Bellville, Georgia, United States - Xylem-PdIQD-R3 | ecosystem: Host-associated > Plants > Phyllosphere > Stem > Wood/Secondary xylem...
TTTATAATTATTTTTTTATTTTTTTTAATGGGGTTATCATGGTCTCATAATCTGGGTTACGAGTTTTGCAGGTTAGCAAGGTTAAATCATGTTTTTTGTCATTTGTTAATTGAATGTTTTTTTTTTTTACTTTTATCCTTCAACATTGGATTGATTGAAAATTAGACTTTTATAAATTTATTTGATTTGATTTTTATGGAGTTATCTCGGTTTCCTGACTCAGCTTGACAGGTTAACTCGGGTTGATTAGGCTCATTTTGTTTATTTTTTATTTTATTTTTTTCAATTTAATCCTTCAATATTTGGTTGATTGAAAATTGAGCTTTATTTTTTATTTTATTTTCTTTTTATAGGGTTATCATGGTTTTATGACCCGGGTCACGGGTTAGGCTGATTAACTTAGGTTCTTTTTATCTTTTCTTTAGATGAATATTTTTCAATCTCATCTTCAATGTCATGTCAGGTTGATTAGGAATTAGTGATGTCAACACCAAGAGATTTGTTAGAGGTTCTAATTTGTCCAGTGACAAGACATATGAGACAAGATGGACTTCAAGAAGATATTAAATAATGAAAAATAAGTCTTGATTAATTTAATTTGTGTTCAAAAAAGGCTTGTTGGTGGGCATTCAGACATTTCAAAAAGATTGGAATAAAAACATTTAAATATGTCAGTTTTTACATTTTAATACTATTTTGGTCATAATTGGATCTGTAGAAGGAATTTTAATACGATTTTCATTAAATTAAAAAGTAAACATCCATATCTCTCTAGTTATATATAAAATGCCTTCTAATTCATTAAGATGAGACAGAAAAACATACATTTGAAGTTGGACTTCAATTCTACCAATTGATTACAAAAATGACTTTAGTCTTATTTAAATTAATTAGGATATTGTTTTATTTATCTTTTAGTTATTATTAGGCCTTTTAGAGATATTAGGTCTTTTATTTAAATTTGAGTTTATTGGATTAATATTATGTATTAGGTTATCTATTTCCATTAGGGATATCTTATTAGACTTGAGATTCTTTCTAATATATATAAATTCTTTTGCAAAGACTTTTTGAGGAGAGACTATTTTAATAAAGAAATCAACATTCCTACTATCTTTTGTGTGGCTGAGTGATTTCTATATTAAGTTTTTTTTTTTATTAAACTCACAAACTCTTTAAAGGATTGATCAACTTCATTATGATTTTATACTACTCGTTCATGTCTCTTTATAGGCATTAGGTGGGGTGATAATTGATTATAACTTTGGTTCTTCAAGATAGGTTCTTATTGGGCGTTGCAAACCATTTAAATCTGATTTTAATGTATCCTATGAGGTGTTCGCATTAGTTGGCATTAGAGCTCATGCTATTATCATTTTATATCCCTTTAATCTTTAGTTTATGTTGTTTCTTGATTTTCTTTCTTCCTAGTTTCAGCTAGGGTCTTGTTTTTTTTTTTAAAAAAAATGTATATTCTTCTCTTATTATTTCAAAATTTGCGTCAAACCCTATATAAAAAAATCATCTTGCTTGCTTTCTTGATTTTTACCGAACACATCAAAGAAAAATTATGTTTTTAATCTTCATCTTCTATCTTTCTTGATTTCAATTTAGAGTAAAAAAGAAAAAGAAATTTTGATCATGCTGAATTGTGTGGATAAAAAAAAGGAAAAAAATGCATGAATTGATTTGAATTGACAAGTTATAGCATAACTGAATACAAGCTCTTGAATTTTAGGGCTGGTCGAATGTTTCTTGAGTATTTTCTTGATTTTGTCGAATAGATACATACAAAATCTTGGTATTGCTAAATTGAATTCCTGTTTTTCTTGGATTATATTGTCTTGTTTCATTTAAATTTGGGTAGTATAAATCTTTCTTGCTTTATTTTTCTTATTGTCTTGAAGTTGAATCTTGATTTCTTAAATCTTGCCATTAAAGATAAATTTGAAGGCTTCGGCAAAAAAAAAAAAAGGTTGTATGTAAGAAAAATGGGGATTCACCTTAATTTTTATGTAAAACAAAGTGATCTTACACATACTATAATGTATAAATCAAAACATTCATGATGAAGGGATAATAATCACACTAAGAAACTTGTCAATAAAAGGTTAACTCAAACCACTTATAACTTTCCTAATAATTGGGGGACCATGATAGGTTGCTAAATATTTTACTTGATCTTTAAATACAAATCAATCAATTATTAAATTGATAATAGATTAAATTATTTAATTTATTTAATCATATTTTATTTAGAATTGTAATTTATATTTGAGTCAACTTATTAAAAAATTTAATGGGTTACACACATCAGAACCATTGATCATAGATTAAAATGAGATGATTAATCAAGTGTAATTTGATTATAAATAAGTTTTAGAAATTAATGATTAGAATGTAATTAATATAAGGGGTTATAATTTTAGACCTAAAATAAATTTCTAAAATTATCTTAAAATATTGTGTGATATTATTTAAGAGACAAGTTGATATTTGATTATTTACAGGGTTTTCAAGTTTTTCTATAAATAGAATATTATACCTTTTATTTTCTATACAAGACAGAATAATATAGAAACACCTAAACACAAAAGAAAATAGTTAGTATTCAAAGGTATAACAATCCCTCTATCTTATGGGTTTAAGAGATTTTTCACTGATGGTTCGTGTGGATTACCGTTAGAGGTCAAACACTTAGACGATTTATGGTTTGCGATAACCCAGCCTTAAAATAATTATTCAAAGCCAAAAAGAACATCTGATCTTTAAGTAATCTTTGTATAGACCGTAAACAATTCTATATGTATCTAACAAGATTTTTAGGACTCCTAAAAAAAATTTATATTTATATTTTCACTGCATGTATACGTTTTAGGAAGCCCAAAGCGAGCCTCGATGTGTGCCACCTATTAGAATAATTTTTCTAATAGGATTAGGGTTGAATTAAAATGTGCAATTCAATTTTTTTTTTTAGTTTTGTAATATACCAATAGGATTAGGATTGAATTCAAATGTTTAATTAAATAATATTTAGAAAATAGTTTTTCTAAAATAAAGAGAGTTTTTAAGCTGAAAGTTTTTTTAATTGATCCTAAAATAATTTAATATATTATTAATAATTCTAATATGATCAATTTTCTTATTAAATATTGGAAAGTGGTTTTTCAATACGAAATTTATATTAAATAAAATTTATTAAGTATAGAAAATTATAAATTTGAATTTGAATTTTTAATATTTCTAAGTGTTATTATTTTAAATTGTATATAAAGCTAATAATTAGAATTAAAGCATGCAATATATTTATTTATGCATATTAATGTGTTATTATGCATGATGGATGGTTATAGAGATTAAAGACCAATTTGATTGTGTTTATGGTTGAATGATTACAATATTAAATAAGGCATGTGTATCCTGTCTTTTTTCTATTTTTTCTTTGGGGTTGTAAAATTCTTTTTCACATTCAATTCTCCTCGAGCGTAACTCGAGGTTTCTTACATAATTATGCAAATATTATGTAATTTAGAAGTATAGGAATTTAGATAGGAAAAATATTTTTTAATCAAAAAATGAAGAAAGAATGGCAGTGAATGATACAATCATATTGCTTGCAAAAGACTTATGAAGATTTGCAGCAGCTAATTAGGTTTTGACAATCTAATTCTCTTCAATGGCTCTAGAGAATTATTTTAGATATGATGTGAAACAAGACACAAAGAAAAATACAAAGAAGATATACGTGGAAAAAAACATCAAACAACAAAAACAAAGAGGATATAACCCAATTTTTGAAGTCTGGCTCTGATATTAACTGATTTTAATGAGATCAAACTCAAAAACTCCAATTTACCTTGTTATTTGAATGAATCAGCCCTTATAATACCTGAAATTATAATCTTGTTGATTTCTCTTTTTTTTTACTCTAAATAGATATTCTAGTTAGAATTAAATGTTGAATACTTTTTTTTTTTTTTATCAGAAGAACCTTAGTGCAAAACTAAACAATAACAAAAGAAAAGAAAAGAAAACTGACTGGAAACAAGAACTTGAAGTATGCGAAGATGGCATAAAATTAGATGTCTAGCATACATAAGAACTAAACACCACATAACACCTCATTAGTATATATCCTAATAAAAAAGGAAATCAATACCTGCTTAGTTACCTTTCACTTCACCGCATTCATTCAGCCATTATAATTTGTAAGGTTTATGATGTTTTACAATACTCAAATTTAACTTCCTAACAAGAGTCATACTACTAACTACATTGATACAAATGTCTCCATCAATTATCATATTATATACCTTGTTTCAGATGTGACATCATGTATGGAAGATATTCTCCCTTTATTAATAAACATCATTTATTTAACTTCCACATTAAGCATTCATTGTATAATTAAGGTCTCCTCCTCAATCGGGCATGCAATCTCAACATCACTACAATCCTTTAAAGGTGGCTCATCATTATCAAATCTGTCATTTTCAGACTATATCTATTTATGGTATTTAAAATCATAACTCCCTTATTTGGATACTTAGAAGCAATATTTCCAACCTTTAAGCACCTAAAAAATTTTAGGTTATAAGTAGGTTGAGTTTGGAGTAAGCTAAGTTTCAGGTTTACCTTTAGCATATTTAGGAGTCTCCTTTTTGGCTTTAGGTTGTTCATCCTTAGAATGCATAAAAGGCTTAGATCGGGTAACCCCCTCCCTCTCTCTCTTCATATTCAGCCTTCAAACAAAGAAAGATGAAGTTAAATTGAACTGTGGTCGTGAGCTACCCCTCATTTTAATATGTCTTTTCATATTCATTACCATATGAACTATATCCTTCAACTCCATATAATATTGTAACTTTACTACATTAGCAATATCTTTATTCAGCCTGTTAAGAAACCTAGCCACGATGGTCTCTCTATCCTCCACTACATTAGCCTGAATTATCCATATCCCCATCTCTTTATAGTAATCCTCCATAAAATTAAAACCCTGACTCAAACCCTATAGTTTTTGATAAAGCTCCATGCAATAAATATTAGAAACAAATTGCATTCTTATCAAAGCCTTCATATCATCTCATGTATCAATAGGTCTCTCCTTATTCCTCCTCCTAGAAGTCCCAATCTGATCCACTGAATAATCATGGAATTAGTAAATTCAATCACCACAAGTTTCACCTTTTTTCTACCCAGAAAACTATGGCAATAAAAAATACAATCCACTTTGTTAAACTTCTCTAACATATGTGTTAAACCTTAAATCTAAGTTTTAGGTTGTTATTCTCTGTAAGAGGTGGTATATCTCCCTTTTCTTAAGACATTTTGAATTTGCAAAAAGGTTGTTAGTAGAAAAAATATTATCATGCCTCTCATGTTTCATATAAATAATAGGTTTTTCACTCTAATATGTTCACTGCACCTTTTTCCTCTCATCTCACCTTCTTTTCAGCTCCTGCAGAACTAAAATCAACACAACCAAAGAGAACAACTTAGTAGCGCAATCTAAATAAGTGTAATTGACTCAAGAAGCAAGACAAAACTATAATTATAATTTTACGAGTAGTAAGCGAATTCATATGAGATATGAATGTCTTTTAAGATATGAAAAAAAAATTTTAAAGCAAATATTATAAAAATGACTTGATTAACACCTAGATATCCCAAATAACACTTTAGTATACTGCCCAAATTGATTTCAATAGTAGAAAAACAAGTTTCAATAGTTTTGAAAATCCCCTTTATAACTGAATTGGCCCCTATCTAAACTAACCATCCCTTTAACCTCTAGGCTAACAAAAATCATCCCATAACCTAGGTCTCATGCTTAAAATAATCATCTCTAACAACATCATCCTTAAAATCATCCAAGTCATGGTTTACATGTCGTTTGGGTCTCTTATCATGGTTACCCCTTCGATCATCCTCGTGGATGTAAAGATCTAGAAACCCATAACTAATATTGACACAATCCGGGAAAACTAAAAATCAAGTATGATAAGAAGTATGACACAATGATTACCTGAACAAAAAAACTAACACTATTGGAATGAACCCTCACCCAATGATTAGAAAATCACAAATGAGAAGTATATGGAAGAACATCACAATGCTAATTATACTTTGATAAGTTTGATTGTTCTTTATTTAAACAAAGATAAAAACATGTTACTCTTAACAAATAACAAATTTTATTCAATAATTTATGGCTGAAAAGAAACAAACCTAAGTACAAGCTAAATAACTTTGTTTATATTAGGTAAAAACATACTAAACAAGTCTAAAATAATAACAAAAGAGTCTTAAAAATAAAAAAAAATCTTAAATCAACTAGAAAAATAATGCAATTCTTGCGTAATAGCTTCTGGATCTTATCTCAAGGCTTTCAGATGTCCGATTGATCTGAAGTTTTAACCTAATATAAACAATACATCTAGAAACTTCTAGTCCAATAGTCACATTAAAAATTATGTTTGTTAGCGTAAAACTATGCAATAGAAAAAAAAAATTAGTCCAAAACTTACTTTAACTCTCCTAAATAAGCATGAAAATCTTTGTAATTGCTCTTGTTACTTAGTTTCCTTATAGAATATTGAAACTCTCAAAATATTTTGTCATTAATTACCTTCAACCCTCTTTTCATTTGTGGCTAAGATAAATAAGGAATCTTTGTAAAAAAAGAATTTAGCAACATTAAAAGAATCCTTGTCACACTTGAAAACTATATTGCTACTCATTAAAGATCCTTTTAGAAATAGAAAAGGTCCTAAAATCAGTTGTTGAATGTCCTTGCATTAGTAGGAAAAGAATCCTCTCCAAATTGGAAGTCCAAAAGTTAAAGGCAACAAATAACAAAATATATATTACATCTTTTGAACTATATCGTGATGGCTTTTCAAATTTTGATTGACCTGAAATTTAAGTTCAATATAGAAAAATATGTTTGAAAAATCTTGGTAAAATTTTAGCTTAATCCATATTGAAAGAAAAATTTTAGATCGTATCAAGATATGTCCATAATTATCCAATTATAATGGCATGCTAGGGGTGTATGTTAATATATAATTGTTATGTATGATATATCAATTATATCATGAAATGAGACCTAATTAAATTTGATAATAAATCCCTCATCAATATATTAAGGACTTGCTAAGAATATGATTTGTTGCTTTTCGATTTTATATTCATTGATAACTTATTAAGCTACTCAAGGTTATCATTAATCGAATATGTTTAATGCTATAAAATTAGACTCTACTTAACTCACTTATATGATTGATAAACTATGTTGTTTAACTAATTTAATTTATTTTGATCTATTGAGTTACTTAATGTCATAAATTAAATGAGATCCTAGTCCACTAGTATATCTAAGTGATATTTCCCAAATTAATAAAAAGGACTATTAATTTGCAAGAAAATAGTGGGAGATCAAGTTAAAATTAAAGACCTTATCTGAATTTGATTTTAATAATGTATGCAAGAAACTAATACTCGTTATATTTACATAAATAGGTTGATATATCAAAATGAGAATAACATATTCCTGCGCATCATAGTTGATGCTAATAAATTAACTAGACCAAACTTCTTGAACTGGTATCGTAATGTGAGAATTGTTCTCAAGCAAGAAAGCAATTTACTATCGAGGGCAAATGTTGTTATTTTTATAATAATGATAATTTTTCATGGATCTGGTGATTATACGCTTTGTTTAATATGGAAACACTTATTAAGTCCAGCCTGTTATTTCATCAATCTTACCTTTTAACTCAAATTATTTCTCTAACTAATTTATTGTGTAACACAAAGTTATTTTTTTAATAAAAATATAAGATGATTAAAAAATATATTTATAAGAATCTCAATAATTTAAATAAAAGTGAAAACTTTTATTTCTAGAGGAAAAACTCCAATTTCCATATTAATGTTTTTCATGAAAACAAATTTTTTTTATCAGTAGCATCTGTTTTAGAGAAAACCCATCATAATATAAAGAGCAAATTTCAAATAAAAATAAAAAATATTATCTTCATAATTCTTATGTGGCTTTATGAAAAAAATTAAAGAAAAATTAATTCATGTAAACCATATAAAAATAATAATCATAAGACTATTTAATTCAAAAAAATTAAATTATATTTTTTTAATAAAATAATAGGCTCATATATAATTGTTAAAAAAATTTGCAAATATAAGCATAAAATGTCTTATCTCATTTAAAAAGTATGACATAATGAGATGATTTGTTAATTAGCATTGTAGTTATTAATCTATATCATAACCTTGATTTTTTAACACTTTCAAATATCTAAAAAAAAGAGAGAGAAAAACAACAAAAAAATATATCGATCAAAGGAAAAAGAGAAAGAAAAAAAAGATGAAACAAGAAATAAGAAATGCAGTTTGGGATAAAATTGAGAAGAAATATTAAGAAAACGATTCAAATTGGTTAAAATTTTGAAATTTCAAAAGCTAGGGATTGAATTGGAAAAATTCGTAATATGCAAGGAACATTTTAATGTGATCAGGGATGGGATTGAATGAAATAAAGAGAAAATGTTGCAATTAGCTGGAAAAGAAATAAAGATCCAAGGACCAAATTAAAAATAAATAGAGAAATTAAAGGACCTCTTTAAAACACAACTTTTATTTATGTTAAAATGATATCATTTTCATATTAAAAAAAAGTTTTAAATGAAACGTTGCATTTCACTATAAGAAAAACACAAAACAACGTTGTTTTATGCATGGGTTTAAAAGAGTACATTCTCCTTCCCACATGGTGATTATGCAAGTCTTTTTCTTTCTCTTTTTTTTCATAAGACTTTGGCCCCAATTTTCTCTTTCTTATGCCTCCTACAAACACCAAACAACGCACCACTCCTCTCTCATGCATGTGTACCACGTACTCAGACCAAAAAAGGTTGTTTTGACCCTATAAAACTACTACAAAAAAGTGGTGTAAAAAGGTAGGAAAAAAAAAGTTTTGGCCAAAAGTACAACCACGATAAAGGGTTGAGATTAACCTAAACGAACCGATGGCCATGATCACACCACTAAGAATGACTCTAAGAGATCTCATTTCGCCTATAAATAGAGGGGGAAAACAAGGAAAAAAAACTCGAAAAAGGAGAAAATATCCAAAAAAAAAGAGAGAGAAAAAAGAGGAGTTTGAGCCTAGAGAAGTGACTAAACTTGAGTCAGGAGGCAGGGAAAGAGATAGAAGAAGAAGAAGAAGAAAGAAAATAAGAAAAAAGAAAAAAAAAAGGTGAAAAAACTTGTCTCATTTGAATACTATGAAACCACCTTTAAAACTAAACTAAACTATGACCTAACAATCTAAATACATCACCCATAATAATTCAACCACTTCTAGATGAAATCTTATGAGCTTATAAGACTACTAAGAAAACCTTCATGAGAAAAAACAACTTTTCTCCTAACTTATGGTATGAAGGCAATAAGATATATAAAAATAAGGTGCCCTAACTAGCTATTGTTACACTTTTCTTATTAAAGAACTGAGTAAGATATCAAAACAAACCTAAACCTAGTGGAAGAAGCCTGATTGGAAGCATCTATAAGAAATGAGGTGTTCAAGCATAAAACAATTAGATATCACAATGTCAAAGTTAGAAACAAACAATTCAAAATAGAAGATTGGTGTTTAGAAAATCAGAAGTAACATGCTAGAATGAGGGAAGGGGAAAGCTAGCCTTAAAATAGGATGGCATGTTCAAAGACATAGGGATAATCAAAGCCAACATTTATCATCTTCGAGATATGGAAGGAAATAATTTCTCACTTGTTTAGCGCTTAAACCACTTAAAAATGTATTATCAGTGGGCATTTTTTGTATTTTTTTAGAAAGAAAAAGTCTCCATCATTTTATCTCTATAAAATAACACTATTATCTCTTATTATTTATTGAGGTATCTTTGTACGATATCTCAATACCTCTACATGCTTTTAACATCTGAAGTTCCTTATAATATGCATGCACTATAACCAAAGGATGAACCAATTACTGACGCTCAATCTCTCATCACCTAGTGGATAATGCTTGTAATTGAAAAGGTTGCAAAAAAAAAAAGCCATACAACATAAGGATAGGTATGAAAAAATAAATAGAACGCATAACATGATATAATCCCTTACTAGTAATACTCACATGGAAAACTATCCTCCTAATAATGTTCAAATACTCGGAGAAGCTAGTTTTGCATCCCATCTTTATATTCTAGGAATTGTAATATTTGTATGAATGCGCACACCATACTTATATCATTTACCCCAATCATTATAGAGTCATCCCTCAACAATAACCTCTTGGCATCTTTATATTCTCCCATGCATGTTAGGTCAAACCCTAATAATTGATCTTGAGCTGAGAAGATGAATTATCTGTAGAATATGAGATTCTTAAGAAGGGTCAATTACAGTAGTCTTAGTTTAATAAGAGACTAGAATCAAAGAACGTAGGGCTTCAGATGCACATCTCCTCTTATGTATAGCCAATCTAGCATCAGTAACATTCATATTTGTATCCATTTATTCAGAAGACTCATTATCTCCCCCCTCGCTATCTTTATAATCTTCTCTATAGTCTTTCAATCTCCATTTATATCAATGTCTCTTGCATAATGGTGAAGTTTCCTTGCTTGTTTTAGAGAACTAATACCACCTATTATCATAAATTAGAAAGTATTAGAGATTAAGGTAAAAAAAAACATGTACCCTACTCATTATCCTCTAATGAATATCCCTCAGCCAAGTGTATAATGTTATACTGATTAAGAATACATTGTAATTGACGACATGATAACCTTTTAGCTTTAGTTAAATAGGTTACAACATTGTACTCTAATCTAGAGACTCTCTAACACATGACTTCCTTATGCTTTGATATAAAGTTTATCTAACTCACAATCAAGATTGACACAATCCTGAAAAGTCAAAAATCAAGTTTGATAGAAAGTGTGACATAATGATTACTTGAACCTATTTGAATGAATCCCCAACCAATGATTAGCAAATCTTAAACAAGACGTCTAAGGAAGAATACCACAAAATCAGTTATACTTTGATAAATTTGATTGCTCTTTGTTTAAACAAAAAGAAGAATGTGTTGCTCCAAACAAAACACCAATTTTTTTCAATAATCTATGAATGAAAAGAAAATCTAAGTTCAAGCTAAATAAGTCTATTTATGCTAGGTAAAAACATCCTAAATAAGTTTAAAAAATAATAAAAGAGTAGTCTAAGTAGAAAAAAGAATTTTAAATCAATTAGGAAAATAATGCAATTCCAGTTTCTTCTAGACCTTATCTATGTTCAATTGATCTGAAATTTTAACCCAATATAAAACAAGACCTCTAAAAATTTTGATAAAATTTCAGCTCAATCCAATGGTCGGATAAATAATCATGCTTGTTACCGTAAAATTATATAATAGAAAAAAATCAACTCAAAACCAATTTCAACTCTCTCAAATAATCATGGAAATCTTTGGAATAGCTATTACCCCTTAGTTTTCTTGTAAAAGATGGAAACTTCTAAAACATTCTTTCATTAAATAGCATCAACCCTCATTTCCTTGTGTAGCTAAGATAAATAAAGAATTCTTGTAAAAAAGATTTTGGAACATTAAAGAAATTCTTGCCACACTTGAAAACTATGTTGTTGCCCATTAAAGATCCTTAGAAAACTAAGAAAACTGATAAAATTAGTTGTTGGATATCTTTGCATTATTAGGTAAAGAATCCTCTCTTAATAAAAAAAATTCACAAGTTAAAAAGGCAACAAATAACAAAATTTGTATTGCATCTACGGACCTGTATCTCAAGACCTTATCAAACTTCAATTGACTTGATATTTTAACTCAATGTAAAAATGTATGGAAACTCTAGGTAAGATTTCAGTTTGATCTAATGATCAGATTGAGAGTTATGCTCAATAGTGCAAAACTGGAAAGTATGCACAATTACGCTAAAATATAAATTTTTATGTTCATCCTCTTTTGGATCGTATCAAACTTCTTGTAGACTATAAAGGAAGATAGATCTTGTGTAATTAATAAAGATATATTTTCCCTTCCATTGTTTTAATAGAATTTAATTTTCCTTGAAAAACTCCTTCAAGGGACCATTAGAAAACCAGTAAAAGGTATAATACAACTAGGGCATCCCCAAGATCCCTCAACACAACCCCAGTAAATTTTTTAATACCTCCACAGATGGAGTCTTTCAAAGATGTTTCATGAATTTTTAGAATGTAAAAAGGATTGGCCAACCATTTATATGTAGTTGGCTAAAACACATTTTATAAGTGAAGAATACATCCTTGACAAATCTTCTAACGTGGACTTTATATCCATACTTAAATAGACAGAATGGAACAGATATCTATATCTCTTATGCATGGTACACTTTGGTTCCTTGCTAATCCTCTATCGATATTAGCCCTAGTTATAGTATTAGGATAGTGATTGATATTAATTGGTTAGAGGTTGGTCTAATCTATTGCCTTCAACAAGAACCCTACTAGCTCTTACACCATCTACAGTATTGTCTAGTTAGAATCCTTGACCTCTCAACGAGCAACCACTTATAACACTAAAAGTTTTTTAAAACCACTAGGTGAAAATGGTCATTTACTTAGCCACAACCTAGAACAAGACATGACAACTATTATTTGGTCACCTTTATGGCCATAAAACCCTAAACACCTACCCTAGAAACCAAGATTTTTAGGTCAATACCAAATAATATTTATGCTCATGCTACAACATCCCTCTTGGCTATACAAAGTGTCAGTATGACATCACCCGACGCTATTAAATTATTAGTGCGGCATGCCTTGTTTCATAAGGCATCACCTCCATACAACTCGTCTTTTTAATTGTTATCATAAAGAGGGCCACACGTTAGTTAGTTCCTACGCAAATATAATTCATGTTTGATTGGTGAGTTATGCCACTTTCACGGTACCCATAGGTTCCTTGCTGATCCTCTCGTGAGAGAGAGAGAGAGAGAGAGAGAGAGAGAGAGAGAGAGTCTTGCTGAGTAGCCTGCTATTAATCTATTATTTAATTTATAGACAATGGTCCTAGTTACAGTACCCTCGACATTGTCTGGTCGGAATCCTTGACGTATCGACAAGGGACCCCAGTAACCACCAGACATGACAACAGTAGTTTGATCACAAGTATTGGGCTACAAGACCCAAAACAGCAGCCTGAAGAAACAACTTGGCAAGGCCTAATAGCCCAGGACTTTTGGTAAGAAAGGAAAAGAGAGGAGGAAAAAAGGGAACGCCGAATGATGTATATGCTCGTGTACTGCCACATCCTTCTTAATTTTACAAATTGTCGGGACGACACCACCTGACACTACTAAATCATTCCTTGTTTCATGCACTATTTTCCTTCCTCATTTTCAGAGGATCCCTGCCTATACAGGAGATTTGATTTTGTACAAGAGCGAAAAACAACCACAGAACAAAGATTTAGTCCACCAAGTCATGGAAAGTGAATTGAAGTTCTCACAACTTCGTCAAATGTCAATTTCTTTATGTGACGACTCTTCTAGTTCTAGTGAATCAATGCATAATCATGCATGAGGATAGTTTCAATGTTTTTTGTATCTCGAGTTTGGCTGCAAATTTAGTTCTTGCAAGTAAAGGATATTAACAATAATAAACTGACATTTTGCTGGCCAACTATTTATTTTATTTTTTTAATAAATTGATATTGAATATTGCGCTATAACATGCATTCTTTTTTTCTTTTTTTTTTTCCTATAACATGCATTCTTGGATCATGGGAAAGTTGTGGCTGATTGAGATTAAAATCAATTAACAGCTCTCAATTCTTCCTGTTACCAAATTGCACGCATTGCTAATTTATTCTCTCCATGAGGTACATTTCTTGTAATTTTGACGTCTTCTAAAATGGTATTATTGTTTTATTTTCTCCGTGAGTTGCAAGTTAAACTCCTGTGATAACCAAGTGATAAAAGATGGGATAGTTTTTATTATTAAGACATTAAAAAAGCTAGGATAGCGTAGTTCACTTCACACATTTGCCATCGGCTGGCTGGGATCATACAAGAGATCAACTAGTGTCCAGAACAATTATTCAAAAAAACAAATCCTCACAGCCCAAAATTAATTTTTTTTTTTTTTTTTTTTTTTTTTTGTCTTCTTGGCATTGAACAGGCCCCATGGCTTCTAGCCGAATGAACTCCTGATCAGCTTTACCTTCCATCTGCTAGAGCATAATCTTGTCGCGCACCATTCATTTGCCACTCTCAATCCAGCTCAACCACAACACTACTTGGTTGTGAGGAACGGATTCAGTAATTCACTCTTAAATTGGTAAAGGAAACTGATTAACTAATTGGTTGTGTTAACCCAGGGACGCAAAGGATTGTTTAATCCCTTATTTTCAATTAATTAGAAGTAAACCAAAGCATCGGCAAGCATAGGATTACTGATGAGCAAGGGAACAAGAAAAGGGCGCTAAATATTTAGATTTTACATTTTTTAGCTGATTTAAGCACCCTTGGTTTTTTTATAAAAACAAATGATGTAATGTATATTGGCGCAGTTCAAGTTTTACACTTCTCAAGTCAAATTTACTAGCTAACAAAACTTCAAGTAACAAAATCCACCGACCCTTCAATTGTGCCCACATTCACAAGCCAGCACCCTTCAGTTTTCTGAGCTTTTCAGCTTCTTCTTCCGCTCCTTCAGCTTGCTAATGCGAGCAGTGTTCCGTTCCTTTCTTTTCTGAAAAAATAATGGGAAGAAATACATCAATGAACGAGACTTCATATTTCTCATGTTGTCATCTTGTAAGATAAATGCAGATAGCATGTGAAGACTTGAAAAACAGAAGTTGCTCCTACAAAACAAAGTTTCCTTGACCAACTGACATTTTCAAATCCCTATTAACTATTAAATCATTCTCCCACCTTATAACACTACTCATCCAATAGTAAGTTTGTTTGAAACAGCAGACCTTTTAAGTGAAGGAAACGAGGATCACAAAAAAAGCCATTCAGAGAACATGAATCCAGAGAATGCCCACCATACCAAAAAAAAATAGCACCACCAGGAGAAAAAAAAAACTTGACATACAGAAAATCCAAAATAGCAATCTTATTATAAATGTCAACTATAGGAGAATTCAATCACAAGAACGCTAATAGGAACTTGCTGATCACCATGGTGCCAGAAGTTTTGCCACTGGCCACCATGATCTAGAGTAAACAAATGTATTCTCTAATAGTAAAATCAAGATCAAAGCTAGCATGATAGACTGCAATTGATAATAAAAAAAAATAATGCATGCCAAGGGGCGGAGACAAGTGCTAATTTGTAACCCAACTGAATCTTACAAACGTTGTTATATACTAATCAGATATAAACCTTTTTTGCATGTGTTTTATTAATTGACCACAATAAAATATTTCCAGAGCTGAAAGATTGGCATTTCTAATTTCCAATCCCAAATTACATTTACATTCTAAGAACACTTCGTCGATCAACGTTGACATTTTCCATCTTATTTTGTCATTTTGCACTGTCACCTACAAAACTTTAATGTCTTCCAGTGTCTTTCTCTTTCCCATGCTCTTAAATTATCTTAGATTTAGACCTTATTTTTTCTGTCAAATGCATCAATATTTAGTTACAAAATTTTGACTCAAGACTTGATGTGCTCCTATCACAAGATTGGTCATCATTAGTTTAGAGAATGTGTAGCTTCAACGTTCCAAGTTTTGCAATTTTTTTCCTTGTTTTCCAATCTTTTGTCAAGTTTAATTATTTTAATGTGATTGATCATTGAATGACACCAAGAAAAAATTCTTGGCTGCACCATACAAGGCTACGTCAAGAAATAACTATGGTAGAACAGGTGATTCATCAAAGTTACCTCAATAGCTTCCAGAAGGCCCCTCTTTTTACGTGACATCCCTAATTTTGACATTGTGTCAATGTCCTCAGCAATCTGTTTCGGATCAGGGACAGACTCTTCACTAGCCTTTGCATCCTCTTCAGAGCCCTGCTTGCTTTTCTTCATGACTGCACCCTGAAGTTCCCTTTGTAGCTCTTCATGGTACTGCTTCTCAAGAGTCGCCATCTGCCATTCAAAATGGGGTTATGTCAAAATGCCATGCAGTGCAAAAGGACATGTGCTAATGGAGGGGGAAGGGGTAAGAGAAAACAAAACTGGATCTGCAAATAGCATTCACTCAGAAAAATGAAAAACAGGAACCAAATGTGAACACATCACTTTCTAACTAAAATTTCCTGCTGTGTATGTTCCTCCAGCCTAATATGTGGCAGACTTTTATGCTGCCAGGTGTTAGATGTCATTAATAAATTAAATAGAACTATTCTCCGCAATAATATTGTAAGACGCCTTAAAAAACAATGGTAGGGCTTTTCCTCTCTTCTCACCATCTCATAACAAAAGAAGAGGAGAAAACTCCAACTTCCAATACTCCACAAAATGGAAAACTTGAATTTCTCTTCGACCAACTATAGCAGAGTGTTTCATGTCTCAAGACAACACAATTGAAATCAAATTCTCCAGATTTTGTCGATTAAAAGCACCAAATAATAAGTTTCAATTTTCCACCACAAACAAATGCCAAGCATGATGATTAGTAGACCCATTAACCTATGTCTATCTAATAACAAATTGATAAATTCATCAGAAAGAACATTGCTACCTCTTATATCAAGAAAATGGTATTGTACCAAGAACCCTTGTTTTGAAAGCCCACTTGAAAGTAAGGTTGACAAGTATGTCACCTCTGATATTTCATACCAAAACCTCACAAACAATTAAGTGCACAAGCAAGTTGCCCTGCTCTATTATGGGCAATCACTTTCTTAATTATGTCTAGCACAGATTGTTTTATAGAAATGGTGCAAGGGGTGGTTCCTTCAAGACATAAAGGAATAAGTTACAGTGTCACCATATCATTCACGTTATAAATAAAATAGGAAACATAAGATGCTTCCACACACCAGCTGACAACAGATCCAACACCAATTGAACCTGGAATGTAGATTTTTGGCACATTTAAGGCAGCAGGAAATCTTTCCTCCTTGATACACTATCAAAGTTGTCCACTGGGCTACTACTTCAACTATTCAACAATGTACATACCTTTTTCTTTGTCTTCACAACCTCATTAGCCTCTGCTCGACTAATATAACCTTCAACCAACAAATTTTGAGGATCATCTAAATCTTCCTTTCCTACTCCAGGCATGGGAAGGACTTCATTTTTGGCAGCAGCCTGCAAGCGTTTGATAGTCTCTGCATAATCAGGAATATAGCCTTCTGCATCATTATCAACAAAAGGCGACAGGTGCGGGGGAGGAATCCTGTTAGCAGAACAATCACATCAAAAAAAGTCATAATTTTTACATTAAAAGCAGAGACTAAGCATCAATCCCTTATAAATGCAATCTATAATAGAAGAATTGTGTCTTCAGTAGCAACAGATGTGGATCCCTGCAATAAGTTTTATTTGTGACATGATAGAAATGCAATCAATATTACAGAACATAGCAAATGAATGCTGCTTGTCACTCTATAATAGGGAAGTGGACACACACTTAAACAAAGGAAAAGGATTTCAGACTGTTTTTCCCTTGTTTAAGTGGAGACTGTTTTTCCCTTGTTTAAGTGTCTCCACTTGAACAAGGGAAAAGAAGTGATCCTTGTGAAATATGATATCCACGCAATCAATATTGCAGAGCATAGGAACTGAATGCTGCTTGTCACTCTATAATAGTGCATAAGATCAAATAATAGGGAAGCGAACACACTTAAACAAAGGAAAAGCATTCAGACTGTTTTTCCAAAAATTACCTTCCCACCATATAAGCTTCAGTTGGCAATATGATCCGTGCATTAATGCAATCGTAAATCCACTGTGGCTGAACATATTCTCTCGAAAGGTATTTATGACCTTGGGTTGGCCTATCAACAATCTTTAAAAAGGAAAACACTGAAATTAGGAACTTGAAACTCATGTCCATAAAACATTGAAGTGAAAGTATGCACGCATGAATGTGGATGCTTCTAAGCATTAGCAACGGGTAGGCATGTCCATGTGCATGTGCTAGTGTTGTAAGTGTATGTGGCACCCTTGGTTTAGGAAAAAATAACAAACCTGATGAGTAATGCTCTGGTCAGATTCCTTATATGGAGCAGCTTCCCCGTCCCAAGAAACAACCCCACCAAAAGCAGGAATTACAAAGAGCAATGATTCTCTAGGAACCTGAAAATAGAAACAATTGATATGCCATGAGCACAAGACCCGGGGATTATCACAATACCAATCCATTTGAATGAAGAAACAGTAACCAACAATCACAAAATGAATAAGGACTTATCATTCAGATCTGTATAAACAACCTCATACATGGCCAAACTATCATGATTAAGTAAATATGTTTCCACAAAACAATGTCTGTTCCTTGACACCTAGGTTCCACAACTTTAAAAATATGTAAATGTACACCCGTGTTTTACGGGAATAGCCATCCTCCACTGTTTATTTAACATGACCTTGAACAAAAGTGAAACAAAATAAAAGGTATATGATGTAACAACTGGTTGATATTTTAAAACAGAAACTTAAGAACTGCAAATGAGCAAAGATTTGAGCGCTTAGAAATTATACACTATAAACAGATGGAGAGCCTAGATTTGAGTGAGGACAATCAGAGTATTGAAATTAGCATTAGTAAAACTGTCAAATGAAGCACGGAAGAAAACACAAGAATCCTAGACCCCACGAAGAAACATGTATGTTCTGAAAATAGGACATTACATAATGCTGCCCCACCAACAATAAAAGATAGTATGATAATAGCAATAAACAATCCATCTCACCTCGCGACCCAAGAAGAATTTCATATTCTTAAAGAGCCTCCTGCACTCCTTTGTATCTTGATCATCTTCATTTTCACACTCAGCATTTTCCATCAGGTGCATCAATGCACCGGGTTCGTTGGAAGGAAGTTGATGCTGAAGTTGAGCAAGCCTTAGTTCAGACTCATCAGCCTGCACCTCCTTCTCCTGAGCCTCTAATTGCTGTGATGTAGATGAACTAGCAGCTGTGGGTTCCAAGGTGGAGGTTCTGGAGTTAGAAACAATGTATCTTGACAGCGCATAGAGATCTGCAGAATCAATAGCAGTTCATGATATGTTAAGTACACAAAAGAAACAGAAGCCATAGAGCATGGCATGCAAAAAACATTATTAACAGATAAATAACATAAAATTGGCATCGCATAACAGAACATCAAAATTTCTCCCTAAATGAAAAGACAAGGCATACCTGATGCTAAAGCTTCCAGCTGGGGATCAAGAATGGGTGGATACTTCACATTTATGGAATGATAGAGCCTAAAATTGACAAATCCAAGGAGAGTCTGCACCCAAATAAATAATAAGTAATCGCAGGAAAAGATGGCAAGCTAAGAAAAAGCAATGCTATCCACAAAAAAGTACTAAGTTAAATCATCAGCTAATTTCCAAAGGTTGAGACATCAAAGGTTGATCAACAATGGGATTTAGCTTGTCTCTTATTCCCAGCTTAGCGGGCACCTTCAGCTTCTTTTGGTTTATGAGACAGCCATCTGAAGGGGGGTACAAGGTTGTTACTTGTACAATGTTTTCATTAATTTCACAAGCTGAACCATGAAAATGTGACTTTAGCTAGCCAAAACTTTTAACCTTTCTTGCTGTATGAAAAAACTATGTGAAAAAGCGAGTGCATCCTTATCCACAGAGGGTTTCAGTTGATGTTCTTTTTGTTTCAATAAGCTTATTTAATGTCATATTAATCCTCCTATTGATATGGTCTAAAGTTAACAAACAAAGGATACCAAATGCAAAACAATCAAGGAGACAAAATTTAAAATAGAAATTAGTGAAACCCTGCATTCATAAATGTCTCACCTCATAAAACTCCAAAAAGGTTAACATAACACTGAAGTTGACATCATCTGGCAAAACTTGTTGCATTGCATGAGGAGTTAACCAAGTGATCTTTTGACCCTCAATCTCAGCCTACAGAGTTTACAAGAACAACTAGTAAGGAGGACATGATGCACAATCACAGACTCATCAAAACGACAAGAAGAATCTTGTATACCTGATAATATATGCCCTTTACGGAAATGAAAACCTTCCTCAATTTATAAGTACGGGAAACATAAGCTTGCCATTCATGACTCAATCTAGCGAAAACAGAAGATTGAAAATCAGATTGAAACATGAATGAACTGTGAATACAATGATGGAGTATTCTTTTAATGGGTATCCAAAACAATTATAAACTCAGACCTCTGAATTCCTACCTGATCGTTTAAAAAACAAAAAAAAAGGGGGGGGGCGGGGGGGGGGGGGAGCAAATATTACCTCCTACAATTATGTATGAGTTCCACATCAATTTTTGCCCTCTCTACAGCAGGTAATGCTGCAAAAAGATGCACCATGGTTAAACAATCATCCAAGTCTCTCAGCGCATCAACAAACTTAGGAAACCTGCAACCAAAAGCATAAACACGTCAAAAACAGTAAAACATTTAGCAGCCAGGAAGCAAGCATGCAGAATTCACGAACCTTTCTCTAACAAGCCTGTCTAGCTTGTAAGTGGGTTCCCGAGTTCGAAGAAGCGTGGCAAGATCAGCGTTCTTCTTGGCCTCAGCTTTCTTTATCTTCTTCTGGTAAGCCCTTATGTCTCTAAACTTGTCGAGTAACGGTTCATGTTGAAGGAAAGCAACATCCTTGACATGATAATAAGTATGATTATTTCCCTTGAACTTCTTCTTTGGCTCTCGAGGGAATATACCTTTTAGAATGCTTAACCTCCTGCAGTTTTTTTTTCCAAATCAATCCTTACTTTAATTTTACAACCAAGATTTATTACATTTGATATTTATTTTAAAAAAAAAACATATTTACCGGAAAAAACCTAGCGTGACTTGGAGCTGCTTAATAGCTTGAGACCTGGTAACGTATCTGGCAGCGTTGCCTTCCTTCTTCTTACCCTGCAATGGAAAAATGGTTAAATTAATATAGGTAGATTGCTAACTGTCAAGTTTAGGGAGTTAAGTACTAACCGGAGGTCTGTAATGCTTTTTCCTTGCAACCATGGTTTTGCAGACAGACAAAGCTTGAGCTTAGCGGAGGCGAGGAGGAGGAGGAGGAGGCTGCTGCTAGGGTTTTTGTGTGCGTAAATGAAAAGGAAAGTCTTGTCTAGGGTTTAATGGACTTCGGGTCTTCTTAGGTAGCGTGAAGTGGGCCGGCTTAGCTATAGTTTTTAGACCCACTCCGTTAATTATATTATAGAGAGTCTCCAGCAGCTGAAAATTACTTTTTAAATTTTTTTTATATTTACCAGTTATTAAAAAAAAATTGGTTAACAAAAAAAAATATTTTCAAGTTCACTTAGTTTCTAGAAAAATATTTTCTTTTTATTTTGTATAGAAAACACTTTTTAAAAGTGTGAAAAAATTAAAAATATTATATTATTTACTGATTATATCAAATTTGGTTCTCAAACTTTTAATTGTTATATATATTTTGTTTTGAATATTTTTTTAAATTTCATCCCTTAGAATTTGATTTTTATATTAAATTTGATCCTTATTTTTATAATTTTTATTTGTTTTTCCCTTATCATTTTTTAATTGAAATATTTTGTTTATCAAATGTGGTCCTTATTTTTTTTATTATTACTTATTTTATTTGAAATAATTTATGAAATGGTAATTATTATTATTTTAATTTCTTCATCTTTTAATTTTTTTATTTGTTAGATTTGATCTCTATTATTTTGATTATTATTTATTTTATTTGAGATAATTTATGAAATTATATTTTTTTTCAATTTCATTCTCATTCAACTTTTTAATTTGTAAGATTTGTTCCTCGTTATTGTAATAAACTTGAAAAAAAATAAAACATTAATAAGTTATTTCCAGCTCATTTTCCATGACATAACCAAATACTAGAAAGTGTTTTTCAACTTATTTTCCATTACACTACCAAACATCGGAAAATAATTCATTTTTCCGGAATTCATTTTCCAAAAGGAAACTACTTTCCAAAAAAACTACTTTCCAGCAAACAAATGGGGCCTTATCCGAATTCAAATAAATTATAATTAACTCTAATATATATTGAATTATATATCCCAGATCAATCAAGATATTATTGTTAAAATCACAAATTAATTTTTTTTATTGAGGATAACATAATCTAAATTTAAAAAAAAATATTTTCATATTTATGTGCTTGATTTTAGTCTTTTAATATTTAATATTATATGAAGTTATTTTTATATAAGTGGAAAAGAAATTAATGAGGTGCTTTGAATAATGAAACAAGAAACTTGAAAATTTAGCGCAAAAATCGCTTATTGAACATTTTTATGCTATCGAGTATAATTTTCAATCCAATTGTTGGATGAAAATGCAATTTTGTGAGAAGTCTTAAAACATATTATTTTATATTGGGGTAAAATTTTAGGACGATCAGAATTCGAGAGGACTACAAACAAAATAAAGATTGTAGAATAGAAGCAAAAGGTGCTTATTAAGGGTAAAATGTTCCTTTTGGCTTAAAAATAAAACAACTCAGCCTCTTCTTCATTCTTATAGTTGTGGTTCTGGAGAGAAAAAAAAAAGATAAGGATAAAAAGGAAAAGGAAGAGCAAATTAGCCAAAAACCTAGAGAGAGAAGGCTTAGACTAGACAAAAATCAAAGGCTAGGAAGTGTGAGACCCTAAACAATTTAGCAAGCAAAGAATTAACAGTGAAATAGTGAGAGGGGGGATTTTGGCAACAAACTCATGATAAGGAGGAAATAGTTGGAGGAGTGGATAAATCTAAATAGGTTGATATTTGAAGTTCGAATTAGTGCTGGGTAACTAGTTTTAAGTTTAATTAAACAAGTTTGAATGAAAGAAAATGATATTTATGCATAATAGTTGAGTTCTTGAATTAGGATTCTTAGGTATAATTGGGGTAAATGTGGAAGTGTTGTTGTGGCATGTAAATAAGATGGAAAAAGGTTATGAATGGGGTAAAATATTGGATAATAGAAGGAAGAAAATGGTGTTGTTCTTTAGTGCCAAGTGGCCAGCCAACTTTGGAGAAAAATGATGGAATTACACATCAAGAATATGTTTGTAAATCATGTGAAATTATTGTGTATTGAGGTGTTGTATGGTGGATTTAAATGAATTTAATGAATTGGATTAGTGATTACTTGAAATAAATGCATTGGAATTTTTAGACAACTAAAAAAATAGTTAGAATAATGTGAGTGGGGTTAATTGGTTCTTAGAAGGTTGTACTTAATAATGTTACTATCTACATAACATAACAATGATTGTTTTGAATGGTGTGAAGTCAAATAAAAATGTTTAATGGTTTGTAAATTCGTAGCCAAAACTAAACAGTTTTGTCCCTTACATTCCAGAGGACATTAGAGCAAGAAAATGATAAAATTTGGGATGGATTATATCCAAGGATGTTAGCTTTAAAACGGGATTGGCCTAGCTCAATTTGGAGTTCTAGAACTCCATATATAGGTTAAAATTTGAGGGGAAGTTAGGCTGGAAACGATACTGACAATTTTGAGAAACTTCGATAATGGGTAGTTAGGTGCATTAATGACAGAATTGGGTCTCCCTTCCTTCAATGAAGATGCATTTTTGTATCTTAACTTCAAAGGAATCAAGCCATGTTCGAAATGGAATTCTATAATCTTGGTTATAATTTTATGAAGAACAGTGTTCGTGAATGATTAAGTAAAGTTGGCAAGAAATTGACTAGGTTCTCTTTTGTTCATAGGTTGTTCTTAATATAACATCTAATTAGAAAAGGTGATAAGAATGAAATTTTTACATGCAAGTGTGTGTATGCGCGCACGTAATATAAAAATATCTATCTTGTTGAGTGAACTAAGAGGAAGGATTGAATGGAAAAAAGTTGAAATTAAAAATTTATTGGAACCTAAATGATAAATGATGAGATCATTGAAAGAAATCAACATATATTATTATTATGTGGAATTTGCATTGAATAACAAAAATATTTTTTATTTTTAAAAAAGTTCCTAAATATTTTTTTCAAGTAAAAAGACTGAGGTAATATATTCAAATTATTTTGTTTTTTGTTTAGAAAAAATAGCAAATTGGAAACCATGTTCAATAAAACCTATTTTCTAGGATATAATTTTTCCGTTTCGACATGGACAAATATTTTTTATTATATTAAGGTTATTGTCCATTATTTATTTATTATTTTTAGAGAAAATATTATAAAAAAATAAATAACACAGGAATTTTACTGTAGCTCTAGACACGTATAATTGTGGAGTATGATTATCTTTCAAATAAAACTCATCAATTAACAATTTAATAAGATATTTAATAGTACATATCATACATACACTACTAATCGCACGTTCAATTGTAATATCTTGAAACAAACTATACACATTAATTCACAAACAAATTTTCTAAAGATATCCACTTATTTTTGTTTTATGAAATTATAATCTATAATGAAAACTAAACCTATAATAATGCATGAAAGTTAAAAAAAAAAAGATTTTTTTTTACATAGCAGACTTAAAATTTAGAAGTATGATTTTTACTCATGGTTCTTATAATTATAGAATATATGTATACTATTTTTTATATCTAATTATAGGCACATGGTTCATGTTGGGGATAAATTGATTAATTTAATTGAAAAATAACAATCCAAAATGAATTCGATTTGAACTAATTCATGTGTTAAAGATGCTGAAAAAATATGAACATGTAAAATCCTATTAGATAATAGTGTATTTTATAGTTGGATGCTTCATGTCAAGAAAGGTGACCATTTTCTCTATTTGTTTTATATCTTATATTTTTGCATGCTTTTAACTAAATATCTCATGATCAATTGTCTAATCATCTAGTATATTTTGAACAATAATTTTAAGTCTTTAACTTAATTAGTCTTTGTTTAGTTTATAATTCTTTGTAAAAACTAGATATTTTTAGGGAATAATATCAAAATTCTTTTAAATTGATGAAATCTCCTATCTTTAGAGACTAACATCAAAATTTTTTAAAAAATTTTAAAATTAACAGAATTTTCTATTTTTAGAAATTAACGTTAATTTTTTTGCTAAAATCCATAAATCAATGAAATCTCTTATTCTTAGGGAATAATGAAAAACATTTCTTTTCAAGAGTCAAAATCTATGAAATCTTCTAATTTTAAGGATTAACATCAAATTTATTAACTTGTCTTATATTCATGAGGATTGATGTCATTTTTCAAAAATAAATTATTAATAAGTTTAGAAATAAATTTTGGCAATTAATAACATGCGTAGAATAAATCCTAGAAGAAAACATATAGTAAAAATAACTTTTTGTTTGAAAGGACGTGAACAAGAGTGGTATCTACCTTCCCTTAAGTATAACAAATCTCTTACATAAATCTCTTAGACCACCACTTAATTTAGGATTCCTAATTTACTTTATTTACCAGGTGGCAATCCTATTTTCTTCTATTTTCCCTTTAAATTTGGAGAGTTCTGTATTCATCAAGATGTGATAAGAAAGACGAAAGCTGATGAAACTATTAATAAATATAAAGCTAAACTTGTTGCTAAAGGATTTAAACAACAAGAAAGTGTGAGTTATCTTGACACATATTCAACTATGTTAAAAACAATTTTCATACGAATGTTAATAATTAATGTTGCTACTAACATCTTAAAATATATCAAATGGATGTAAAAGTAATTTTTTTTTTAAATGGCAATCTTGATAAGGAGGTTTATATAGAACAACCTGAGAGTTTTGTTGTTAATGGATAAAAAAAAAGTATTTAAGTTTGTCAAATCATTTTATAATTTAAAACAAGCAGCTAAGCAATGACATGAAAAATCTTAAAAAGTTATATTGTCAAATGAGTTCAAAATCAACAAAGTTGATAAATGTGTTTAGATAAAAAAATACAGATAAATGTTATGTCATTGCATGGCTCTATATTGAAGATATGTTTATTTTGGGCAATAATGATGACATATTCTAGTCTAGCAAGAAAATATTAACTAATAAGTTAGGCAAGAAATACTTGGGTGTTGTATTTGTCATATTAGAAATAAAATTTTTTAGAACATTTGATAGATTGATATTGTGCCAATCTTATTATTTTGAGAAAATTCCCTATAAATTTTCTAAAAGTGATAATAACATGGTGAAAATACCAATGGACATAAGTATTCATCTGTCAAAAAATAAAAGCAAGGGAAACTAATTGAAATATATTTAGATAATTGAAAGCTTGATACATGGTATGAACTGCATAAAGTCTGATATTAAATGCTTGGTTAGGAAACTGAGGAGATTTACCAGTATCCCAAGTATGAATTATTAGAAGGCAATAAAAATAATTCTCAAATATTTGAGATACACCTTGGACCATAAGCTATACTATACTGGATACCATACAATACTGGAAAAATATAATGAAGCTAATTGAAACACTAAGGATAAAATCAATTAGTGGATATGTTTTCATATCAGTGGAGCTGTTATATTATGGAAACCTTCTAATTAAATATGTATCACAAGATTCATGATGAAATCAGAGTTTATTACTCTTGATAAAGTTTGAAAGGAGGTTGAGTGGCTACAAAATTTTTTAGAGGATATTTCATGTTAGCTAAAACTAGTATCATCTATTTTTATCCATTGTGACAATTAGTCTGCATTAGAAGAGCATAAATTAATATATATAATGATAAGTTTAGACATATATGTCATAGACATAATATCATTAAATACTTGCTCTCAAATGAAGAATTTTTTTTTTTTCTATCATTGTAAAATTCTTTTATATATTTTTGGTTTAAGAGATTGGACAATAAAATGGCAGTTTGAAGGTTAAAAGTTATAGTACTTTGCTTAATTAATGAGAAACTTGTAGGCAATTTTTGTTTTGTTTTCCTTGAATGCATATCATTGTTGTCAAAATCACAAGTTGACTTATACAATCATAAACTTTTACAAGTTAATTTCTATTTATTTGCAAAATCAAACTAAAAAATAAAAAATCAATGAAATCGAACTTAACTTGTGCAAAATCAATAAACACGGTAAAATTGGTTCGAGTCAGCGATTTACATGAAGTATAAATAGTTCCAAAATCCTTTTCCTTCCTCTCTCTTAAACCTAGACTACCAGTCGATCTTTTAAAATCCGTATCCTTCCTATCTGTTAAACTTCTTGTTTTGAAATCAAGTAAGTTAGTGTTTTTTAAACTTCTTGTTATGGTCTTGTACTCTCATTCTTTTTCTTCCCTATGTGAGTCTTTTCTGCTCCTCCAATTCCAATTTCATAATCGTCTCCCTTCATGCCAGTGATTCTAAAGAAGGCTACTAAGCAAGAAAGTGAAGTGAAAAAAACAAAAGATGACAGTCTTTTGATCAAGTTAACTTTTTATGCCTATCCTATGAATTCAATTAAAAAAGAATGAATGGATGGAATTTAATAATAACACTTATATTTTTCTTTGTTTTAGTTATATAAAATTGAACATAAAATTTCATATAAACAAAGTGCTAGATTTCAAAATATTTTATAAGCGAGCTAGTTGAAAAAGTAAAATACATGAATTAGAAACTTGTAAACAATAAAATAATAACATTTTAGAAGATAGACAATAACAAATGAAAAAAAAAATAACGGTTCAAAAGACAAACAATAAAAACTGAAATTTGACTATAATGATTGTTTTTTTCTTTATTGTAGTTATATACAATTGAGCATAAATCCAAATATGATGAGGAATTCAACACCACACGACTCTGTGACCACCGACAACATGAGATCTTTGTCATGTAGAAAGTAGGTTTTAGCCATATCCAGCGGCCAACATCCAATTTAACTAACCATATCAATCGATTGATAAAAAAAAAGGTTGGTATTTAATTATTTCAAATGTCAAATAAAATTATTACCTCACGTCATATAAAAAAGAGTAGCCATATATTTCGAGGTTAAATTAGTTAAATAGCTTTGCATGTCAACATAAGTCAAGGCTTTAAATTTGTAGTTATATTATAATATTAATAATTATGGGATGATTAGTAAAGTTAATGAGCGATAAATAAGTTATTATGACTAATTTCAGGGTTGAATTAGTGATTCTTAAATTAATGAATACATGACATTTAAAAAAAACACCACCAACAAGATGGAGACTCATGCTATTGAAGATGATTTAAAAATTTAAATCGATGTAAATCCAAATAATTCAAAGAGTTTTGAGTTAAATATTGTCAATAATATTGGTGTTGGTATTGGTAGAAACACTAATGTTCACGATATCGATGTTGGTACTAATAGTAGCAGTAATAACTCTCTAGATGATGATGATCTTAATAAATGTCTTAGAAAAAACGAGGAAGATGAAGGTAATGATACTGGTTTTAGTTTATATGATACACTAACAGATTGTTTGTTTTAAGTTTATTAATTTTTAATTAATGAAATTTTATGGACATAATTGTATTGGATTGTATTTTTAAGTCACTTAATCTATATATAAATCTTTATTTGAACTTTGTATTTTAAGGCGTTTAAACCTTTCTATTATTTATTTTATTTTTTTTATAATTATATTATATTATTATTTATTACTTGAATGGAATTGTCAATATATAATTAGTTAAAAAAATTTACATCTGATTTTACGATCCAAATTTATATTATATTGTCAATATATAATTAATTAAAAAAATTATATATAATTTTATGATATAATTTATATTGTATTTTTTATACCATGATTAAAAAAAAAACATTTTTGATAACATTACGATGTTAAATGAAATTATGTGGACAAAGTAATAAATAAATAAAATTAGGGATGTAAAATTGTAAAATGTCTACAGCACATTCTACTCTCTAGTTTAGTATTTTTGCTGTGTTGTGATGTGCCTGAAGCATACCATTCTTCCCCCGTCGATAACTGGAACCCAACAAAATCTCTCCCAGCCCCAAAAAATGGGAGCCTGCAAAACCCTTATCACCACCTCTCTTACTTCCCTCCCAAAACCCAAAAAACCCTTCTCTCCGTTCTCCAAAACCCAAATCCTAACCCGCCCTCCCTCTGTATCCTTCACTCCCTGCATACAACACACCAGACCTCGCTCTTCAACAGCAACCCAATCAGCATTCTCATTAGACCCCCCAGACGACACCGTTGAACTCCTTCTCACCAAACGGGACGACGTGTTACGACTAATGAAAATGGAAAGAAGAATAACAAAAACCCACGACGACACTGTCTTGGGTTCTCATTGGTTTCCTTATTTCGACAGGTTCAAGTGTGGAGGTGTGGATTTGAGTAGCAGTGAGGTTTTGGAAGCGGTGGGGCCGTATATGATGGAAGAGAGAAAAGAGAGGATTCGAAATACGGTTAAGAATAGGAGTTATTCCCTTTGTTTGGTTGTTGAAGGATTGACTGATTTCGGAAACGTTTCGGCTGTGTTTCGGTCTGCTGATGCTTTGGGGTTTCAGTCTGTTCATGTCATTTCTTGTGATAGCTCCAAAAGGTGCTGCTTCGATTCTTTTTGAGGTGAAAAAAATGGTTTTTTTTTTTAAAGGTTTCTGTCAATGTGTTAATTTTGTTTCATTAATGCTGTTTGTATTGGTGGTGCTACAGATATAAAGAGAATAGGCATGTGAGCATGGGAGCAGAGAAATGGTTGGATATTGAATTATGGGATTCTGCTAAAGACTGTTTTCAAGTTTTAAAATCACGTGGTTATCGGATTGCTACCACTCATGTTGGAATCGATGCGGTAATGAATCTTTACTTGTTCCTTGGAAAATGGTAATTGGCATTGTTGTTTAATTGTGATTGTAGCTAGTAGTTTAAACTGTGGAGTGTCTCTGGCAATTTGATGCGGAATCGTTCCAGCTGTGGATACATGTATGACTGTTTCTGTGCTGTGCTATTTAGGTATCTATTTATGACATGGATTGGTCATGCCCAACTGCAATAGTTGTTGGAAATGAAAATAGGTAATTTACTTCCTCATGCTTTATCATTTTATCACAAAGTTAATGCTGGAGGTTTTTTTTTTTTTTGGGTGGGGGGCTATGTTTCCATTAGTTTTATTATGCTTATTAGCGTTGATATTTGAAAAAAAAGTTTTCTTTGGACCTCTGATTGTTGCAATAGATTAAAGGAAGAAAAATAATAGAAAACTACATTATTCTTGCTTGCTCTTAGAAACTCCTTGTGAAGCTCTCTTTTGTTAGATTTTATCTCTAGCAGGTGACTAATTGTTACATTAAGCTTTTTGATATCTACAGTAAGGATGAAGATATAGACTGCTTTCTAACTAGTTGGCATCTTACTGATGGTTTCTATATCCAAAAGAAATCTAGAACATTTTAGTTGTTGTAAACTTTAGTAATGATGGTTGAGTCACTACTTGTAGGGGAATTAGTGATGAGGCTCTGGAACTGTCAGATTTGCATTGCAGTATTCCTATGAAAGGCATGGTCGACTCTTTCAATGTCTCAGTTGCTGCAGGCATCCTCATGCATCATGCTGTTTGTGACAGAACTTCGCGCCTGGTAATGAATACTGATTTACATTTTGTGGCACAGGAATCAAGGACCATTTTTTTGTTTAGTATTATTGATTTTGTTTTTTTCATTTAGTACTGACTCAGCTTGTGCATTGATTTTGTTTTTTAAAATTTAAATCGGTAAGCTAAACCTATGTTTCCTATAGTTAGCCTTTGTCTAAAGTTCACAGCCTGATTTATTTTCTGTTGGACAGAAACCATAATGTTGCGCCAAAATTTTGCAGGGCTCTCATGGTGATTTGACCCCGGAAGCAACACAGATCCTGCTTGCTGAGTTTTCACTTCGTCATAGCAAGAATATGATAAGCATTGCCCATGACTATGCGAAGCGAAAGGCAGCCACTCCCAAGCCAAAGCTATGACAGAGACAAATACCCAATGCGGGATTTTCCTTTGGTTGGATGTCTGCAAATTGACTTTTGGAATTTCTGTAGAAGTTACTGCAGGAGGTACAAACATCATCGCCAAACTGTTCTAAGACAAACCAGAGAAGGCGGTGGGTTGATTGAAATTACAGGATTTCTTCTGGTGCACTGGAGAACACACCAGCAAGAACATCAATGAATGCTTCACAAGAGAATGCTAAACATGATGATCAGTTGGTGACTAAGGCATCAGTCGAGTCAACGATTATCTTGGGCTCACTATGTCAATTTGTTGTACTATGTTTTTGTAAGCAGGAAGATACTTTCATTGTTCCATCTTTGCATCGGCTTTTCATAATCTGAATTTTGTTTTGCTTATGAAACAAGGGAAGAGAATAGTATTTTAGATTTCTTATGTACAAATCAACCTCACACTATTCTGCTCGACTTCAAATTTCAGTTCTGGCAACTTGGTTCTGGGGGCAAGTTGTTCATGAGCCTAGCCAAATGGCCACAGCTCTGTTTCTGCATTGTACTGAAGCGAAGCCCATTTGCAGTAGGTAGTTGGCAGAATCTGCCTGTAGCTACTGGAAAACCTCCGAATGGAGATATGATTCACCATCGCAATGGATTAACCTAACAATTTCTGGCATGGTTAATGCAATGCGAGGAAGTTAAATGAGCGCATCAGTATTTTCTATGCATTTTGAAGGTGAGGCATTAGCTGAACAGCATCTGAAGATACCACGTGAAATTGAAGTTCGAACTATATAATGGTTCCTCAGCCATCCAAAGTACTACAGTCCAAAAATATATGTTAGGATGCAGCGCTTTGATGTCTCACAGGACTCTCACCTTTCCTCATGCATTTCATTTCTTCTGTGCCCATCCAAGCCTGGTCCTCGGGCCTGTACTACACATAATTTGTATGACCTTCAACCAGCAGGGCCGAGTTGTATATTGCAATCCCTTGTTATTTCTTTGAGATGACTCGTCTCACATCTCCACAATCACTGGACATATCCTGTGTCTGATTCTGAGATGCTTGGCTTATCATGGAAGGGGATTGATTGCACAGAACTTGTGCACAATTCGAGTAGCAACAGGCATTTTCTGGTTGCTGATTTGGTTCCTACCTTTTTTTTATACAAGAAATGGTGATATTTCCAACTTGACGGTTGATGGTGATCGAAATGCCAACCAGAAGAATCTGCAACCACCAAAAAGTGGCACGGCAAATTTTATTAGGGAATTATTTCTGTTCTGGTGCATTACATGTTGTCCTCACCAGATCTTCTGACGATTGCTAGCGGAGCACAACCTGATAAAAGCAATGCGTAACCACACCTACAAAAATAATACTCGAACAGAATCCACGCCATTGTTAAATAAATTAAATACCTTTCATACACATACTTAAGTTAATACACATCCAAGAACATTCAACACTAGTCTGAAGATAAATATTGTACGTACTACTGCCTATAACCTTTTTATGGTCAGCTGCCACCATCATTGATTAGTGGAAATCCTTCCATTTTTGCTGCAAATATGAAACCCAGTTCATCATTCCGTCTTCAAGAATCTACAGCAATGTTCTAATCAAACAACATTTCTTCAGTTGTGGTTTGGATTGTATCCTTGGCCCTCTGAAAGCTGAAGTCTTCCCCATGCCTCTTTAATTCTTGGGACCTGACGAACTCCTTTATTCTTGCCTTCAACCCAGTGTTTGGAATCAACATGTCCACAGTAAGATGGGATCGGTTGAAGGGGTCAGTCTGCACTCACATGAAATCAATTTGCGAATTTAATCAAAATTAGTATCCTTGTCACCAAATTTGATAAAATGAATGAACAAGTGAAAGATGTACATTGTCACTCAGAAGATGCCTTTGAATGACAGGCCTATCAACTGTGATTCTTGAAGAAGGTAAGATCACCGGATCCTTCATCAAAGTGCACTGCCAAAAAAAAGCATAAAAGATATTTTCCACGTACAATTTATGGACCCACCAAAGATATTGCCCTTCCCAAAAAGGTATAAGAAACCTACCTGAATTGGATCAAGGAATTCATCTGGTATCTCTCCAAGGGCAGCTTCAGCATCCATTGCCTCAGAAGCTGCAACCCTGGCTTTTGTACCAAGCTCAATAAATTCCCGGATGACCCACCCATCTTCACCAATTCTCCGAAGGACATCAACAGCAGCAGTAAATAACTAGAGCAGAAAGCAGTGTCACAAAGTATTCAATCAACTGCTACATTTCAGAACAGAACGAAACCAAGGACGTTCTCTCATGGACATTTGATTCTAATAGTTAATGAAAAGCTCATGGAAGTTTTGCAGCATTGAAGTTACCTGCTCATTGTATGACCGCCCATCCTTCGAGATGGCAGCTGGGAATATGTTTTCATTATCACCCCTCGCCAAATGAACATATATACAGACAATCTTCGATGAATCAATAAAGACTGTCAGGTTTATCATAGAGGCTCAATGACATTATATACAATAGCATACTGATTCCTCCAGTTAGCTTGGTAAGATGATTCCACATTTCATTCTTTATTGATGCAGAATTAATAAATGCAGAGATTCACTCAAGCAGGGCCACAGTAACATGACATATTAAAGAATTGGATATCACAATAGTTTTATTCAATGAGCCAGATAAAGCTCATCGTGAAGCCACATATATAATATAGCATGACCCCACTACATTGCATCTAAAAGTTATTCGATCCAAGGTTCAGAGTCCTTGAGTTTAAAATCAGAGCCTTAGTCAACTGAATCAGACACCTTGACAAGCTTGAAAATTCACAACCAGAGAAGCATTTATAGTATAGTCGAATTGGCGCTTAACCTGCATATATAGTCATGTTCTCAGTCAACCAACAAGGTGAAACGGCACAGTTACCTGCCTGACTGCCTCAAACCTAAACTTTGGTACCACTGAATAATGACTCCACTGAAGTAGGGTACTCAGGAGAATTGGGAAGAAGTCCTACCCATCAACTTCCTTTTGTATGAAGTCACTACTCTTAAGACTTGAACCTACACCCTGTGGTTGCAATCTAAGACTTTTGCCATTGTATAAGCAAAGTCCTCTAAACCAATTATGTAAACCTAAAGGAAAAGAAGCAGTAGAAGATAATTCAAGAAGAAATAGAAGAGGGTGGGGTACAATCATGTTAAGCAGCTTAAGATATTGTTTTGGACACAAACAAGGAGAAAGGGGTAAAAAAAGGGGGAATAACAATCTGGGGAGTTCAAAAGTGCAAATTTGAACATCCTGTTAACATGTTAAAATAACTGTTCTGAACAAAACAAAAAAGGGGAGAACGTAGAAAAAGGAGAGAAGTGACAGCAGTAGCCGGAGAGAGCTCTCCAGTTTGAAATTGGAGAATCAAACTAACCTGCTCAAGCAACTGTTTTGGGCGAAATTCGTACTTTTCAGGGTCTTTCAGGGTAAGGGATTTCCTTTGGGGACCCACAAGTTGTAACAAGAAGTAATTGAGCATGCTGGCCACTCTGTCAACCTGGCAGAAATAAATATTTATCCTACTTGTATGCGATTACAACATAGATATGGAGGGTCAAAGGCATAAATATATCATACCATCTCAGGGAGAAGGAAAGGTGCTGTAATCTGTTTTGATGTAAATGTCAGCATGCTCAAATCTTCATTTGCCAACTTCATGTCAATGCGGATGATCTGAAACAGCCAAGATATACCTATCCAATTAAGCATATTTTGAATTCATGATAGATGTGTGCACGAATACATACACATATGCATGAGCACACAAACTGACATTCTCTTGGGACTGGAAAAGGCGGGTTCTCTCCTGCCTCTCTTGAGCTGGTCTTCGCTCCCATTCTGTGGTGTTGGACATCTCAGCTTCTAACCCTTTGAGTTCAAGAATTTTGCTCAGACTTTCATCAAGAAGATAGATGCTATCGTTGATCAGGAAGTTCAAGAAATTCAGATAGACACCCTTTTCCTCTTCCTTGGCAATCTGGAACAGCATAAAATAGTCAAATTTGTGTCTGAATGTGTGTGTGTGTGTGTGTGTGAGAGAGAGAGAGAGAGAGAGAGAGAGAGGAGTGTTTAATCCACTAAAAAGAGGTGAAATACACAATTGTTCTACCTTTCTCCAAATATCACGATGACTAGGGACCTGCCATAGATATTCAAGAAGTTCGGCAATATTATGCCGTATGTTGAACTTGTCATAGAACTGTAACATATGAGACAAAATCAAGAATCAACATGTAACAAATGTAAAAAAGATAATTTTCAACATCAAGACACAGCAAATTATTAGTTACAACAGTTTAGAAAATAAGTGAACGGTAAATGGACTTAGAACAAAGAACTGATGAATTAGAGAAAAAATCTCAACATACAGCTGCCTGGATATGGATAGTTGAACAGAATACTTTGAAATGCTCAATTTACCCAAACCAGGCATGGAAAAGGTAAAAAACAGAAAAGGATCCCTACCCTGCATGTGCATACCCAACATACAATGCACCCAAAAAAGGCAAGGTTTCTTTCACCATTTATTTGGACAAATCAACCATCTAACTGGACACTCCTTGACTCTTATTCAACAGTCAAGGGATGAAACCAAAACATCTCAGTTAATTAATCTAACGAGCAATCGAAGTTCTACAAAGACCATCTTCTCATGTTTATATCCTTTTGACTCATATTTTTCATCTACAAAGCAAGTAATTTTAAAAAGTAATCAAGATATTCAATACATCAAATCTTTTTATAAAGAATGGTCTAGGGGTGATAAAAAAAAACCGAAAAACCAAAAAAAAAAATAGCCAAAAAAACCGAACTGAGAAAAAAAAAACCAAATTAACTGATTAGAAAATCCAAGAAAACATTCGCTTTGGTTTTGGTTTCAAAAGTCTGAAACTGATTGAACTAGACCAAACCAAACTGGTTCAACCAACACCAAAAAAAAAAAACAGTATAAATATAAACTTTTCTTCTAACCCTAGAGGCCAAATCAAACCCAGCCACCCCCCTCCCCCAAGCTTTCTCTCAATCTCAGTTCTTGCGTCCCCTCTTCTCTCATTTCTATTGTTTCTTTTCTTGTCTTCACAACTGGAAATAGATGAAACAAGGGAGAGGGTGAATTTGTGCCAACAACCCTTGATCTTTAAAAAGCTTTCTTTTCCCATCTTATTGTCAGGCAGTGGGTGTTGGTGTTTTGTCACCATGGGTGGTGGTAGCTGGTGCTAGCAACAATTAGTGATGACAATGCGAAGAATGATGGGAGGCAGTGAGGACTTCTAGAGAGACGGTGCTGGAGTTTGGTTTAATGGTGGTCTTGTTTTCTTGGGAAAAATAGGGGCGATCATGAATGTAAGGAAACAAAAATAATGGGTATTGCTGGTCTTATGGGAAAGGTTGAAGATGATGCATGTGTTTCTTTGGTTTGTTGGAGAGAAATTATGGCTGGTTTGGTTTTTTCCAGTTTTTTACTTCAACCAAACCAAACCGAACTGAAATCAGTTAGTGTGAACTGATTTTGTTTTAAAAAAAATAAATTTAGTCTAGTTATTTTTTAGGTAAAAATCAAACCGAACTGAAAATAATCACCCCTAGAGTGGTCTAGTCAATCGGACTTGAAATAATTGTCCCAGAATAAAATCATATTGATCAAAGGCTGAGAGGACTTAGATTCAGATGTTTAAGCATCGAAATCCAAAGAGCAGAGACTCAGATAATGGTCAACAATGCAACAGAAATCGGAAGATAACTAGAACTATTGCTTAAATTGCACGAGTAGGTATTCTGAAATCTAAAAGCAAGGAGTAAGTGGTTCCAGAATTCCTAATCAGCATGTTAGTGAAATCAAAAAACATATCCTGCTCTTTACAGCTGAAGTATGATAACGCAAGATAACATCCAGTCCCTGCCAATATCAGCCCCAAAGCCCTTACTTCTGGGAACTCTCAAGCTAAGTTGTCAAAAATACGTTTAAATAGAAGTGTTTCCTTGCAGGATCTTTCTTCTACCCATCTATAATAACTGTGCATCCAACAAGAAAAAACTGCCGAGTAAACCAGCAAGCCTTGAAAGGCAATGGCCTAAAATGAGTCCTCCTTATTCCTTACTGTATATATGCACCCTAACACCAAAAACAATCAACTCTTAGAAACTCAAATATTAGGGCAAGTCACCTGTGTGTGAGAGCCTGTGAGCTCAATGTCAACATAGAGCTTCAAGAGGTTCCTCACAAGATACTCAAGTGACAGTTGGTGCCCTTCAAATAGAGAAGCTGTAGCAGATGAACCACTGCAAATGATAAAACCAAATGCTGTAAATACCAAACTTCAAGTTATAAATTTCAATCAAAATTTACACAATATTCTTTCCTTGCAAAGTGGAATACAGTATATCACCTTCTCCGTGGCATCCAGCAGTTCAATACTTCAACCATCTTAGCTCTTAAATAAGGGTTTCTAATATATGCAGGACTTGCCATGAACATGATAATGAAGTTCATAAAATCATCCTGACCAGCAAGTACAATAGCGAAAAAGAACACATCAACAGGGTAATTGAATTTCATAGATCAGCTCTTGCAAAAGAAAACAAATTTCATGTATCGTGTAAAGGGCAGAAATACATGACAAAACATTTTATAACGAAGCCTACCAGTAAGACTCCATCCAAAGCTTTTGGAATCCGAGAGGCAAATATAATTAGTTCCATGGCATCTTCCACAAAATGCTCCGGCATTGAGGCAAATTCCTTTGGGCAAGTTGATGGAAGAGGCATTTTAAATCCACCGACCAGGCTAACCAACCAAACCAACATTAACCGGTAGAAAGAAAGTGCACGCTGAATAAGTGCTCCATCCTTAAAAAAAGAAGGAGAAGTAAGATCAGCAGAATAAAAAGAATAGCAAGCTATTTAAATTTACAAATTAAATTGGTAAGTTCCACATCTTCAAAGGATGAACATGCCATTAATAGAATAGAGAGAAGCACGGGGTGGGGATAGAGGAAAGGGAGTTTTCCAAATTAAAATGATTAACTTCGACATCTTTAACAGTGAACATACTACTTAAACCGACAACGAGGGAGAATGGAGAGAGGGACGAAGGACAAGAGAGAACTGGAAGGGAAGTGCTAGTTTGGGCAAAGACATGGCCCTTGACCCAAGAAAATAAAACAACACCCAACTGTCAGAATCATCTTCCAAAAGTGACATGATCAAAACTTTAGATCTCAAACCCCTGTCACCTCACAGGAGAACAAAACTAAACACAAACTTTTAATGTTCAAGAATAGCTTCCAGGATGTCAAGTGCAGAGAGAAGAGGTCCAGTACCCTTAATATTTGAGCTTCATAACAAAGCTTTTCCTGTGAATATAACTCTATATCTTTCTCAAGACGGTCAATATCCTGCTGCAGCTGCTGAGACGGTGTCTGCTCCTGCAAGGCTTTAAAAGTGGAGAGCATATCTTCGCATCTAGAAATTTCCTGACATGATGTTTATTCATAAAATTAACTTAAAAGGCAGATAAACGTTTTCATTTGTCAATCAAGGACATGGTAACAGATTTATAAATCCAAGTCCAGATATAAAGCATGTATGCATTACCTGAACTAGATGCTTAAAGTCGGAAAATGCTTTTAACAGACCCAAGTTGAGCACCCTTGCAGTCATAAAGAAGCACTCACAAATAAATGAGTATTTAGACTTTTCACCACTTCTACCAGAACTGGTGGCTTCTTGAGATTGTACCAAGCGATTTTCAACATCATTAGATTGTGCAGAGATATCAGTTTTTCCTGGAGTATGAAGCCATTGAGTGATTTCTTCTGATGATGCAAGCAGAGCTGTCAACCCTCTAACTTAAGAAGAAAACAAATAATTAGAGACACCAGGAAAACCAATAATGTGATAAAAAAAAATATATACAATAAGCAGTTCATCACCTTAGATCCAAACGGTTATTGTGAAACACGTAATTTGGATCAATTTTGTTCCTTTTTGACAAATTTGCATCTAAAAAAGGTTCAGATAGCTTAAGCATGACAGCACTTAGATTGATAAACATGCCCGAACTTGCACAAGATAAAGGATCGACCTGTGACAGTTACATGATACCATGTTAATCTACAAAAACAAATCAAGTAACCTGAAAATCATTCACTCAGGAAAGAAAAAACTATCATGCAAATTCCAGTTTAGCAAAAAGATATCAAGCTGTTCCTTCTCTGAAGAAATTAAACAAAATAAATAACCCACATGTTGATTCATATGCCATGTATTAATCAAGATAAAGCTTTTGACAAATCATATACACTATAACTACAGTTCAATAAGTTCCATGAACAGGAGAAATCTACCTGTATGTGAGCTCTTGTCGCATTTCTATTGATCACCTCAGCAAGATACTGAAGCACACTCTCACGAGTATCACCATTTTTAAGAAGAGCAAGAAGCACTTCTGCTAATCCATCATATAAATTATTCACAAGAGTCTTAATTGTAGTAAATGAAGATAACAAATCAGCAGGTCGACGATTTGTTGCATCAGAGAAACACTGCTGCCTGGCATTTTAACAAACAAATAAACAACACATAAATAACACAAACACGAGAAGAAAGAAAAAAATCAATAAATAAACAATCACACACTCTCACCCAACATCCGGCTCGCTCTTAAAAATAGTATTATCAGGCCATGCACTAATATGAAAAAAAGGACCCAAAATACTTGTCATTTCAATAACTCTCCCATTTACATATGCCCCTGTCGGAATCCACCACTTATGACTAACAAGTGATTTAGCACCGACATTAAAACTAACCAAAAACAATAAAGCCCTTAATGGTTGTTGAAAATTCCCTAAAACAGAAACCTTCAAAACATTTCCCCTCAAATCCTCATATAAACCCTTCAAAATCGGATCCAAGCTATCAAAATCCCCTTCTCTAAAAAACTCCTCTAAAAACCCCGGCGGCGGCGGCTGAATTCCGCCACTATTAAACCCATCAACCATCGCAAAAATCAAAGGCAGAACCGGAGAAACATTGGAATTCCCGCTCTTTCTAACAACACTCGAATCACCCCCAAACAAGTCAGGATTCCCTAAATGAATCCTGCAATACGAAACCGACAACTTCTTGACTTGCTTGATCGACAATTCCAGCTCTGATTTCACATTTTTGTCCTTCATATTGGCGATTTTCTTCAACTCATCAACAGCACGACGGTAGCAGCCTAAGAGGTAATTGAAAGGAGGTTCCGCGTTAGGGCTTTGAACAGACAATCGATCGATCAAGACACGTTCGATTAAGTCGCGAGTGAGTTTCAAGTCTTTGCCTCCACTGAGAATCTCAGCTGCTGTCATTTCTAAGTAGAAAATTCGAGGATCAGAGGAGTCGGCCAGGGAGACTGAGAGGATTCTGCGGAGGATAATGTCCTCGATTTCTTGGAGAGATCTCTGAGGTTTATTTGAGGTCGTTGCCATGGTGGATCAAGAAGATTCTTATTTATTAATTAATTAATTATTTATTTTTCTCGGTAAACAGAGACGGAAGGCGAGAGAGAGTTGGGTTTCGGCTTTAGACGAGAAGCATTAGTTTAGACGAGAAGCATTAGTTTAGTTGAGAGTACAAGGAAGGAGACGTGGAAGAGTGTTCTGTGTTATAGAAGAAAGTGAACACTTTCTTTTTTCTCTCTATATATGTAATAAGGGTTGGAGAACGGTGTCGTTTTTGTCAGGTTGAAGAGGTTTGCGCTTGCCTGGAATTCAACGAGGGAGTTGGAGCTGGACATCCATTTATTGTATAAAAAAAAATAGAAATAGAAGCTAAAATAATTAAAATTTAAGTTGAAAAAATTTTCAATTAAAATATATCAAAATAATTTATATTTTATTTTTTAATAAAAATTTTTGTAACTAATTTTGCTTTGTATTTATCTATAAAATTATCAAAAAAATATTTTCTTTTAAAAATTATTTACAACTAATAAAATTTGCATGATATATATGTATGGGGTTCTCATGTTGAGGTACGGATTTATAATCCTAGACTAAGCAAATTAGACCCAAGAAAAATTAATTGATATTTTACTAGTTATGTAGCTTTAAAGGATATAACTTTTATTATCCTTATTATAATATAAAAATAATAAAGGAAAGAAATATTAAATTTCTTAA
>Ga0325410_1000491_pt1 | contig 41295 bp, 32 predicted proteins | sample PopdelMetagenome_16_FD_206182 | JGI IMG/M metagenome (GOLD analysis project Ga0325410, IMG submission 206182) | Populus deltoides microbial communities from Bellville, Georgia, United States - Xylem-PdIQD-R3 | ecosystem: Host-associated > Plants > Phyllosphere > Stem > Wood/Secondary xylem...
CATGTAACGGGAAAAGAGATGCATGCCAGGTGGTGGTGGCAGACGCCGTGGGTTGGTGGATGGATGCGTTGGCAGAGCAGGGGGAGTTTGTTGAGCAGTTGTTTGGAGGGGGGTCAAATCTTATGATGATAATGACGATTTGATTTTGATTTGTGTGGATGTGGATTAAGAGCTTTCGTGATGAAAATCGGTGCACGTTAGTAAATGAAGGATTTTGAGGGCGAAAAGTGGGGAAGATTTAAAAGAAAATGAAATAGTGAGTTTGTTGTGATTACTAATTAGGGATCTTGGGGACAGAGAATAAGAGAGAGAAAAATGGTGGTTTTTTAGTGGTGTGATTTTGTGGATTGCAGAGAAGGTAGGTGCATGGGAAAAAGCTACCATTAATGGGCAGCTTTTGGAGTTTTATCGGAGAGATAATAACCACGTATTTAAAGTTAGTGGAATTCTTTTTTTTTAGGGTCAACCCATTTAACCTGTGACCTGATCATTATACTGAGTTGACCACCGGGTCAGATTTAAAAACTATGATTGAGATTCGCGCAAACTGACCCAATGCACGTTAATAATAATAAAAAGATAAAATACCATTTTTCCTAACTTATGGTGACTTTCATGTCTTTTGCTTCATCATGTTGGAATAAAATCAATCCATTAAGAAATACTAGAGAAAATTAAGTATGGTTTGTTTTTTTGATGTAAAAATACTTTTCAAAAAATTGCTTTAATTTTTTTTTATAATTTTATATCGTTTTAATATTTTAATAGTAAAAATAATTATTTAAAAACAATAAAAATAATATTTTAATTATTTTAAAATACAATAATAGTGTTCTCCATTCCTAATTGTTTACACAATTGACGAAGGCATTGTAGCCGTAAAACGAAAAAGGAAAATATCTGAGGAGGTACCTAGGTAGGTAAGCACCAGCTGCCCAACCAATCACACCTCTAGGCTCGTGTGATTTGGGAGGCTACAAAGGCTCGTGGGCTTTAGCAAATTCGAAGGGATGCAATGAAAAGAGTAGCAGTGGGGCTGTGGGAAAATAAATTTGTGTTTTGTTAATGTGTGTGTGTATAGTTTATACACAATTTTAGAACATTTTTTAAATAATAAAAAAAATAAAATTAGATTGATTAAAAATAAAACTTAATAATTTTTTAAATTTATTTTTCATAAGGTTTTTAAGGTTTCATGATCTAAATTAAAGATTTGACAGGTTAACCTTAATTAATTTGAATAAATTCGAGTCGTTCTATTGTTATTTTAATATTTAAAAAAATATATTTTTAATATTTTTAGTTAAATTATGATTTTTTTAATTAAATTAATCTCAATGAAACCGAAGCGTTACAAGGCCACCTTCAATTTTCTTTCAAAAATAATAAAATAAAATTGCGAAAACAAACTCATTTTATTAAAAAAAAACATTGTTTTTAGAATTGTTTGATAACCTAAGGACCCGAGTTTATATTTTATAATCGATGCAAATCCCCGGCTATGTGATGAAGCACACTCAAGCCAACAACCACCAGAGCAGCAACAAAAACGCACGCACAGTCGCACACCATTATTTCCTCTGCCTTCCAATTTATAGTAATCAACAAATAGAAAGTAAATTATTCCTCTAACTCTGCTCTGTCCTCCTCCTACTGTAAAATATCCCAAATCAGGATTTCTCTCTCCCCCGCTCGCTCGCTAAAACCCTAACCCCCCCTCTCTCTCGTCATTTCTCTCTATACATTTCCATTGCAGCTGCCGTGGAATCGCAGAATACGGTTATTTTCTTACTTGGTTAAATTTGCATGATCGAGTGAGTTTTTCTTCGAATTTCACTTATTGTTAGCTTTCTTTACTTCCACTTCTTGCTCTTTTTTAATCGGCGAAGTGTTTTTTTCTTATTAATTTTGAGCTCTTATCTGTTATTTTGCTTGATTTTATTGTGTGAAATTCAGGTTAGGGTTTCTGTTTGTTAAGCTAAAGAGGAGGAATTGTGGTTTTCTGTTTCCTTCTTCTTTCTTTCTTGATTTTCTTTAGCAGTGTTTGTTTGGTGAGCCTAACAGTTGCATTTTGTACTGGTTGTTAGTGGTGATTTACCTGCATTCTGGTTGATAGCCAAAAAGAGTATAAATGTGCGTGTGCACGTGTGCCAATGTGAACAAATTTGGTAATGAGATCTTTGGATTTGTATGTGGCTGTGGTGTTCTTGATGCTGCATTCGAGGTTTAGATGTACATATGGAAACATTTTTATCATGCTTTAAAGAGAATTGTATGCCTGAGTTAATGCATTCCGGTTCTAATTTGGTGACTTTGTTGTGAAATATGAGCCGTACACATTGTTTTTCAATAATCTTGCATTGCTTATGTCTAGGTTCTTTGGTGGTTACATTGAAGTTAGTAGTGTGTATGTATGTATAGCCGGATGTCCTTTGGATGGCAGAGGATTTTAGGTTCAAACCCAATAAATGGCAATGTTAAGAAAAGGAATGTTAGAATGTATAATTCAAGTTGCATTGTTTGTTTTACACAGGAGCTGGGCCTGGTGTTATTCTTAATATCAATAAGTGAATTGATGTTATCTTGAATCTGTCAAGAATTGATCGTTTGTCAAACTTGGCAAAGAATTTTGATTTTGGGCTAGTAATTTTTATCTTAGTACTTTACTTACCTGCCAAAATCCAAAAGGTGGACTCCTTATGTTTACCTTTGGCAAATTTTTTTTTTTATAACTTTCTTCCTCTGGGTTTATTGCCAACTGGAGGTTGTTAATTGCGTGTACATATGTATACATGCGTAATAGTTCTTTAGTTACCTGCCAAAATCCAAAAGGTGGACTCTGTATGTTTAGCTTTGGCAATTTTTTAAACTTTCTTCCTCTGGGTTTATTGCCAACTGAAGGTTGTTAATTGCGTGTACATATGTATACATGCGTACAATATGTTGGCCTGTATAATTTTCCTTTCTTGGTTATATGTGTTGGGTCTTAACTTGTTAATAGTCCCCATCCTACATGTGTGTTTGTGTGCTCTGTCCTGATATTTATACCTGTAGGAACGGATAGTAAGTGTTCTGGAATCTTATCTCCTACTGTTATAAGGCTGATATGTTGTGGTGGTGATCTTTTCAATAAAATAGAATTAATTTACTTCCGCTCTTTTCCTAATATTTTGAGATATGCTTATAGATATTCCTTCTCTTAAATGATGCCTAAAGGGGAAGGTAATTCATACAGATTGGGATTGCAAAGGGTAAGTATTGCATGGGTGGTCTAGAGGACTCGGTCCTGCCTGGTGTCTTTTCCCCTAATGGTCTCTTGCCTAATGAAGCCAACTCTGTCACTCGAGCACTTGAGCTAGAGAGATGGGCAATTGCTGAGGAGAGAACTGCAGAACTTATTGCTTGTATTCAGCCCAATCAACCATCTGAGGAGCGCCGAACTGCTGTTTTAGGCTATGTTCAGCGCCTTATAATGAAATGCTTCCCCTGTCAGGTTTGGATAATTTTCCTTATTCATTTATCTTTAGTTACATCATAATTTTATTGAATGGTGTTAAATGTTGGCTTTTAGATTGGTTTAGTGTTTTTAGGATGGAGGTTGTCATAGTTTTAGTCATTTTGTAAAAACCGAGTGATCATGACTATGAATTACCAGGTGAGACCATGAGAGTCATGCCACTTACTTTGATGTTTTATCGATGTAAAACTTGTACCAGGGCAGGGAAAACTGGATAACTAACTTATGTGAGTTTGAAACTGATTAATTGTTGCTTTAGAGGGCTTAGGTTACCCAGTCTTCCAGGCTGTTCTGCTGAATGTCATACTTTCTTCTCTGTCATACGGAAATCAAGAAATGAAGTTGCAGGGATGATTGAAAAGAACATCGACCACATAGTGAGGCAAAACAAAGATGAGAAAAAGGACATCTAATAATTTTCTGTGCAAGATATCTCCATTACTACCGTACCCCTTGCAACTTTATTTTCAAATTTCCACATGTAGCCTGTGGCGGATATGTGTCGAGTTTGCTTAATGATGCCAGACATCTAGAGAATATCGTGTCAAAATTTTTTCTTCCAGTTAGTTCTAATGACTGAAATTGTGATGCAGACTCTTTATTACAGCACCTAAATACTATGGTTTGCAAGTTATAACAGATTTGGTGGGTTAGGACATAGAGAAATAGGCTATGGGGAGGGATTGGGATGTGTTTAGCTTAAGGTTGTGCTTTAGAAAACGAAGCAAATAAGGAACTAACGATCAAGTAAGTTAAAGGAAAAATGAACTGAGAAATCACTCCTAGGATTTATTACAGCACCTAAATACTATGGTTTGCAAGTTATAACAGATTTGGTGGGTTAGGACATAGAGAAATAAGCTATGGGAGGGATTGGGATGTGTTTAGCTTAAGGTTGTGCTTTAGAAAACGAAGCAAATAAGGAACTAACGATCAAGTAAGTTAAAGGAAAAATGAACCGAGAAATCACTCCTAGGATTTCTTTGGCAGCGCACGCCTAACCTTGAAGATTGAAATCTGAATTCCATTCACTGTAAGAACATCCTTTAAAAGTGGGGGTTACAACCAATATATATATAGGCTAATAAGGTAGTGCACCATAGCTCGTGCTAGTTGGTAAGTCACTAAATGCTGAAGAAGTTGACTGGTTAACTTTGTTTTAACACTAGGTCTTCTATAAACTTTGCATGTGTTATCTGCATTAAATTGAAATGGTTTTCCTGCTTCATTCCATTTTTATAATCATAGGTGTTCGCCTTTGGGTCTGTGCCCCTCAAGACCTATCTACCTGATGGAGATATCGATATAACAGTGTTTACTGAGAGCCAGGATTTGAAGAAAACCTGGGCTGATGAGGTGAAGGATATTTTACAGCACGAGGAGAAGAGTGAGAATGCTGAATTTCATGTAAAAGAGGTTCAGTATATCCAAGCAGAGGTATGTTCTTTCAGTATATCCTTGATGCTTCTTTCCTCATAGAGATGTTTCTCTCTATTTTACTTGATTTACATTTACTGCCGTGTTACCACCTGAAAAATGGTTTGGACTGAAATAATCATGTTGTGAGTCTGAAACTGGTTAATTGCTGCTTTAGAGGGCTTAGGATACCTAGTCTTCTGGGCTGTTCTGCAGAATGTCATACTTCTTCTCTGCCATATGGAAATCAAGAAATGAAGTTGCAGTGATGATTGAAAAGAACATCAACCATGTAGTGAGGGAAAATAAAGAGGACAAAAAGGACAATTTTCTAGTGCTCATTTTGTTTTTCCTGTTCTTGTTGTTGGACATTTTCTACTCTTGATTTACTCATGTGGCTCCACTAAACTCTGGCTTATTCAGCTGTGTTTGTGTGGGTAACTTGTGTCGCATGCTTCATTCCTTTTAATTTAGATTAATTAACTCTGATGTTCTTTTGCTTGTATCCTACTCATATATAACTTACTCTTTGGTTGTTTTATTACAATACTGCTGATGTAGTCTTCCCTTCCACTCTTGAAGTACGAGTTAGCACTTTCCAAATATTCATGATTGTAGCTTCCATCATCTTGCAGGTGAAGATCATAAAGTGTCTTGTGGAAAATATTGTAGTAGACATATCCTTTAACCAGCTTGGTGGTTTGTGTACCCTTTGCTTCCTCGAGGAGGTGAAATATTTAACTCTGGGACAGAGATTCCAAATTTATTTTTGTGATTTTCCGAGTGCATCTCTCTCTTTGTCTCTTTCGGCTTTCACTAATGACAACTCTCACTTTTAAGGTTGATCAACTGATAAGCCAAAACCATCTATTCAAGCGCAGCATTATATTGATTAAAGCTTGGTGTTATTATGAGAGCCGTATATTGGGTGCTCACCATGGCCTTATTTCAACTTATGCTCTAGAGACATTGGTTTTGTACATATTCCATGTGTTCAATAATAGATTTGCTGGGCCACTTGAGGTGAAGTTGCTGTTTCTCTTAAATTTGCATTTTTTCAATGCATTTGGCTTTTTAACCTGAAAATCTTTTCATTGTATCTGCAGGTACTCTATCGCTTTCTGGAGTTTTTCAGTAAATTCGATTGGGAACACTTTTGCATTAGTCTCTGGGGCCCAGTTCCAATTAGTTCACTTCCTAATGTGACTGGTAAGTGTGGATCCTGTGAATGATATTTTAAGAACCAGTGCTTTTAGTGATGTTTCTGCTAGTTGTATTGCAATGGCTGTTTCTGAATTCACTTTCTGAAATGTTACAGCTCTCTCTCCACGCGAAGATGGTGGACAGATACTCCTCAGCCAATTGTTTCTAGAAGTGTGCAGCTCGGTGTATGCTGTCTTTCCTAGCCAGCAGGAAAATCAGGAGCAATCCTTTGTTTCCAAATATTTTAATGTCATTGATCCTTTGCGTACAAATAACAATCTTGGCCGTAGTGTCAGTAAGGGTATTGCTCCAAACTAAAGCTGGAATAACTTTGTATTGCTCCAAACTAAAGCTGGAATAACTTTCACATTAATGTTGAGTTAGCAAGTTGTTTGCACTTATGCATACATGCATGAATGTATGTGCGTATTCGATATCCCTGCAGTCAGACACTCACACAAACACACACTATGCTTTTGATATCATGAAGTCTCAGAACTGAGGCCTGGTTGAGTTGGTTTGAATAAAAACATGCCTGCTGTTTGTCAGCAGGAGTACTTTCTTAATGGTCTTTCAGCAATGATTTATGTTGGTTTGTTCCTATGTTTCAAGGACTGAGGCAGTTTCAGTGGTTCTCACATGCTTCTCTTGTTAAATGTGATCTTGGAAATATCAGATAGGGATCGCCTCTTTTATTTATGTTCCTTTTTTCATTTATATTGCTGTCTAATTGCTTAATTCCTCATTGTTTTGCTAGGTAACTTCTATAGGATTCGTAGTGCTTTTGCTTTTGGAGCTCAACGTCTGGCCAGATTACTTGACTGTCCAAAAGAGAATCTGCTTGCTGAATTCAACCAGTTTTTCATGAACACATGGGATAGGCATTGTAAAGGTCATCGCCCTGATGCTCCAAGTCCCGTTCACATTGTTCAAAGGCCAATCAAGTCAAATATAATTGATGGTTCTGAGACTTTTAGAAATTACTCAAGCAGCAAAAAGACAAAAGAGGATCCTTCTGGTCATCAATCTAAGGTTGGGGTGATTCATGCTGCTCATGTATCTGATGGTGTTTCCTCCAAGCATGGTAACCACATTTTAAAATTAACGTCCACACCTGGTGATATATCAGCTATATCTGGAAATCTAGGCCAGAGGATGCAGGCCAACTTGACGACTAACTCCACAGACTCGGATCATAATAATCAAAATTTAAGATCCAATAGTTTGAATGAGAATGCACATAATGAAAAGACAACAAGTTCCAGAACAGAGTACTTGGGGAATGAAGGGCATGCTCGATATCAGTTTGCAAGGACTCAATCCAGTCCTGAACTGATTGTTACATCCAGTGAAGTCCCTTCTCGAGGGAGGCGTAACAAGGCATCAGAGACAGTAAATGGCCAGACTGCTTCTATGAGGTCACACAATAGGAGGAGAAATTTGGTTCCTGAGGTTTTGGAGAACCATGGTGCAAGATTTTCAACTGAAAATTCACCATCTTCAAGGCATACCTCATCCCATCAGAGCATTGATGCTACTGTTGATTCTACTAGTGCTTCAAATAGCTATTTTGGTGATTCTGGTGAAGGAACCACGGATGACCACCTCTCTCTTTCTGAAACAATGCAGTTGCATCAGGAAGAGCAAGATCGTGTTAACATGGCATCTTTCAGTGGTTATAGTGTCAACGAACAGGGTCAGATGCCTGTGAATTTAGCTTCTGGTCAACCGCCTTTTGCAATACCACCTGCTAATCTTGGATATGCTCAAAAACAAATGACTGGTACAGTTCCCATAAATGCTCCTCCTTTTGAGTCCCCTTGGGTGCCGAACATGCATTATCATCCAAGTTTTATTCCATATCCATTTTCCCACTATTTTCCAAGCATGGGAATGACCTTGGATCAAGAAGTGATGATTGAAAAGGTTGATGCTAAATTGGCATCTACAGAGTTTAGGCAAGAGGTGAGCGATCATGGTTATTGGTTTAAGTCAGTTGCAGATTCTGTAAGAAATCAACAGAAGAACAGAAGCTCCCAATCTCGATTGCAGGAGCATAGGCAACCTTTTGCTTCTGTTGAGTCTAGCCATGTCCATTCAACCCATGCAAGTAGCTCCGGCAGTTTCTCACCAAGGGATCATGAGTTAATTACAGAAGACAGAGATCTGATTAGGGAAAATTACAGTGAGGGTGCTGAATATCAAATACGTAGGGAGTCCGATGCTTATTCATTGGCCAGTTTAAGAATTGTACCCGTTTCACAAGCATCCTCCTCAGGAAGCAAATCTGAAGATAATGGTGATGGGTCACTTTTGAGGACTCACAAGTCAATGAAGGGTCAGCAGGGAAAGAAATCTTTTCTTTCTACAGATCAACCTATTGCACATGGGATGGATAAGAATGAAAGGCAGCATGGAGATGAATCAGCTAATCACATATCTTCTCAGCCAGATGATGATGACAGAGAGTTGATTCGGCTGTCAACCTCAGGCACTGAACTGTCAGAAAGCGTGGTTTCTGGTGTTGGTGCTTCTTCACATGTTTGGACTCATCAAATACCTAGTTATGATCCATCATCAATGAGTAGATCAAATTCAATGCTTCCATTTGCTCCAATGTTTGTGGGTCCTGAATCGCATCAGAGAACTAACATTAACCATGGAGCACTACCTGTTGCATTTTATCGTGCAGGACCACCGGTGCCTTTTCTAACTACGTATCCATCTTACAACCTTCCAACTGAAGCAGGAACCTCAATTGTATCCACCAGAAAATTCGATAGGGACGAAGAATTCAATAATTCTCAAAATAGTCACTCGAATCAAATTTTAGATTCATCTGAGAATGTTGACCAGTCAGAGAATTTAAATACTTTTACATCTGTGAATAATGCTTCTTCCTTAGTGCATTCTGAACAGAGCAGATCTGACATTTTGAATAGTGATTTTGCGAGCCACTGGAACAATCTACAGTATGGGCGGCTTTGCCAAAATGCTCCAAATAAAGATTCCTTGCCCCGTCCATATCCTGTTGTGGTACCACCGATGTACTTCCAGGGACATTTCCCGTGGGATGGTCCTGGAAGACCTGCAAACATGAATCTCTTCACTCAACATATGAATGGTCCTCATCTTATCCCCGTCTCTCCTGTCCAGCCAGGATCTAGTAGGCAGGCGGGCTTTTATCAACATTATGCAGATGATCTTCCTAGATATCGTACTGGAACTGGAACTTACCTGCCCAATCCGGTAAATTGACCTCTTTCCCCCGATAAATTCTATTGGTAAAGAACTATGCCTGACATCTTTCATTTCTCTATGTAACTTGAGGACCAGGATATCAGCAAGAATTGTTGCCATGGTTATTGTTCTATTATATCTCATGAAAGTTTGATTCCATTGTATGTGCTACTAGTATATTCGCTTAGTTGTATTTTCTTAATTTTGCAGCAAGTTTCAATTGCTAAAGATATTTTTCTTATGTGGCTTATAATGGATGCCATTTAATGGAGGCGAAAGGTTTTTTTCTTTCCAATAGATAATGTTCAAATTTAAGCATTACCTCATTCTTTTAAACCAAGGATTGTCTCTGTTTAGGAGGGTATCCTTATGATCTGATGGAAGAGGGAGGAAAATAGGTCCTGGGTAGAAATGTAAACATGTGTGCTATAATGCCGTGGTGATCTCTTTGTATCAACAGATTAACTCTTGAGGTTCTGAAAAGAGGGCTTTCTTGAGGATAGGAGTTGGGATTTCTTGAATTCTTGGCTAAGGGTGATTAGTTCGTTCTTGATTTGTCTATGATTTCAGTTGATACTTGGGTCACTAGAAAGAAAAATGTCATACTCTTGTAGACTATCCAAGGTCATCTTAGCTCATATATACACTGCATGCTGTTCCGGGTGATGCAAAATAAGTATTAGATATGCCCTCTTAGAAGTACGAGAATGGCAATATAATTGTATATAACTCTGTAGAAGCGGCTCAGTGAAGCTGTAATATTTTGATAAATGACTTGCTTTGAGCCATATTATGCTGCCTCTGAACTGATAAGACCTCTTGTAATTTGTATCTCGATACTGGTTTTAATTGAATTTGCGACTCTCTTCATGTTTTGGTTTGATGTTGATCGACCTTTCCTTTTTATTTTTCATGTCCTATCAGCATTGATTTCTGTTTTCAGTTGTGGGGTTGTCTTGCATGTTTGGAGGTGATTGTGGTTTATTGTAAAATTTTATTTTCTGTCTTCAGAAATTATCTTTCAGGGATCGACAATCTTCCAATACTAGAAATCATGGGGGAAATTACAACTATGACCGGAAGGACCACCATGACGAAAGGGAAGGAAACTGGAATAACAACCCAAGACCACGATCTGGTGCTCGTGGTCAAAGTCAGAACCAAGGGGAGAAGTCATCCTTTAGGATGGATAGGAGTACAGCAAATAATCGCCGTTCTGACAGGTCATGGAACTCAAAGCAAGATCCTCTTCCACGATACCATCCCCGCAATTCATTTAGGTTCTCGAACTCCACGGACCGTGGTTCTACCAATGCGGCATATGGCATGTATCCACCAGTACCAGTTGTGACTACTAGTGGAGTTTCTGCATCTGTAGTTATGCTTTATCCATATGACCAAAACACAGGCTACAATTCTCCTGATCAGCATCTAGAATTTGTAGGACCAGCTCGTTTCACAGCTGATAAGGCATCACCGCATCTTCGTGAAGATTCATCAAGAGACATTAATGAGCAACAAGATATCCGAAGAGATTCTGATCTTTCTTCTCCAGATCAGCCATCCTCACCCCGGGTTCACAGGTATTTTCTCTTCCTCTTGTCATAGATGGCCCATTCAATGTGCATGCTATAAAGTTTTAAGAGGTTTCTAGAAAGAGCTTCCGAGTTGTTTCATGAAGTTGTGTCTTGAGGATTGCCCCTACTGAGGCCATACATACTAGTTATTTCAAGTAGCTGGGTGGAAATGTGCTCGATAGGATGCTGCTCATGATTACAGTAATCATGAGCAGCAAGGACAAACTTATTTTAGAGATTATAAAATTTATGGTCAAGCATGTTTGGGGAACTATTCAGCTGGATAGCATTCTTGCCAAGCTACTTGTTGAATTGCCATTTTCATTTGTACCTTGAATTTTTTGATTTACACGTTAATTTCTGTTGCATATTTCATCAGAGTAGCGTGTGATATGGTTGATGTACTTATCTTCTCAGGAGGGTTTGATTACGTGGCTAGATCAGCGTGCCAAAGAATGATTCATTCACAGAAACCAGATTTTCCTCTTGCATATCTGAACCGGGCAGACGAAGTGGGTGGGATGAAGAGGAACTACACGGGTAAGCCTCACTTCACCCTGCCCCTCAGTTTGCCCCTCTCAGGGGAAGGTTGACCTTTTGGTCGCTGGTTTACAATGTCTTATACCAGCATGCCTGCTGCACATACTTTACAGAAAGGATAGATACCGACTATACCCATTTTCATGAAGATCTGAAAGACATGATGAAGAAATGCGAGGAAGGAGGGAGTGCACACTGTGGTAGATGGCAAATTGAAAAGGTGGGAAGGTCAAGAGGATTATTGTTACGAGTGGCCCCCTAATGGGTTCCTGAGAGACGAGGCTCGGAGGAATGGATGAGAAGTACAGGTTGTGCTTTAGTTTCTTCAATACAAACCATGGGTTTCAACACCCATTAGGTTTTTACATGAAACAGTGTTAAAAAAATGATTAGACAGGAAAATATCGAAGTTGGATCTTTTTTAGTGGCAGATTTCTTAAAGAAGGGTTCAAACCAATATGCCCAGCCAACTATTGGAAGCCATTGGTGTTTAACTGTCAACGTTGGGCATGTTGAGTTGTATGAGATTCAGATTCTAATCTTGAAACGGTAATTTCTCCTCTCATTTATTTGTTTGAGCATAGTCCACCCAGTCTTGTTTGTTTAAAGTTTCAGGCTTGAATAGTTTTAAAGAAAATATTTTTTGACAGGTCTTTCAAATAATAAAAATCATTAGTGGGTTTTGGCCAGAAATTTTAAAACAGTTAAAAGATTTTCCGACATTAATGTGGTGAAGTAAACTACTGGGTTATGATACAATCTGGGCGAGTCAAGATGCAGTCATTCACAAACATTGTTCTTTATTTATATTGGCTAATCTACAAGCCGTGAGCATATGATACTACTATACAAAACAACAAATAAAATGGCTCCTGGCTTTCCTCCCTGCATGTATAAACACATCTCTATTTCCATCCAAAATTCCTCTCCGCACAAGACCTGTCTCGACTTTTAGCTACCTACACCCCAGATCTGAGACAGTGACCTGCTCGAACTAGAGGCCTTCCTCCACCTTGCTAGACGCAGCAAGAAAGTCAAGACTTCCGACGGGTCATGGAGGGAGTAGGAAGCTTTCGTATCCTTCGGACTGGACGCTACCACGATTGGATACCCTCGGCCTCTCTTTTGAATTACCTGCAAGAGTGTAAACATAGGGAGACTGATTCAGCAACTTAATCTGGTAGCAGGAATTCTGAACTAAAGAAATCGTTTCCTTGAACAGTACCTTGAAAGCATCTTCATCTGTCCGGTCATCTCCGATGTAAACCGGGAGAACATCGGTGCAGTTGCCTAACCCTAGAGTATCGAGCAAATATTCTAGGGCGTTGCCTTTGTCCCATTCTATTGATGGTCGTATTTCCATAACCTTCATGTAGAATCACAGAAACTTTAGAGGACAATCATGTTAATCAGTTATAGACTTTTAGAGATTGATAGAATGTCAAAGACACTTGCGCATACCTTCTTACCCCAACCCAAACGAAAGTCTGGATAGTGTTTCAGAATAGACTTCACCTTCTCCTCTAAGATCCCATAATCCTGGTTTCGAAACGAAAATAATCCTTGTATTTCAAAATCCTTTCTTCCCATACAAATTAACTCATAATGTCATGCTTTATATAGATAGTTGTGGTGATGGTGATGCTGGAATGAAACAGAACTAAAAGATTTGGGCTTAGGGCTTTATTTTTACCTCATCTCGAACTTGTCGAAAATGTACAGAGACACAAAATCTGTTGTTTTCTACCCTGGCACCTTGTATTTTCATAATTGCCTCTTCCAGTTCTGTCAGAATCTGTTACGAACACACAGAATTTGTCACTACATGACCATGAGGTGGAATTGGTGTCTGCTAAGACTAAAATGGATCTTCAAAAATAAAGAAGCCGACCTACCTTTTGAATTGAAGGTAAGAATTTCTGAGCAGGTTGAAAGACAGCTTCATTGCCCTACCAAAGTGAACAAAGCATGTGATCAGTTATGAGGGAATTAAGAGAATGTCCACTCTTCTTTTCGAAAACCGTTCTACTACGATTGAGCATTTCCCCCTCTGTGTTCTTCGTTAACTCATTCTCATGGTTCTTAGCAAAGAACGTGCATGTGTCTAGACCAAAAAACAGGAAAAATGGACTAATCATATTTACCTTTCTGTCAAGGGATACAGTATGATATTTCCCCTCACTAGACCTAACAGGCGTAGGTGGTGCCATAATGTCCATCCCATGGCTTCCAGCATAATATATGTTATTCAACTGAACAAATCCTTTCACCTGCAGAGAAGACACCATGGATACATTATCAACTTTGCCTCATAAATTGCCCCAAAAATCTAATATATAGAAAGATTGCTAAAAGCAAGCAAAAAACTCTTCCTATGTAGTTACCTTATCTCTGCTTCTACCACTGATTATAGCTGTTGGAAAGTATTTTGCAACTTCACGAACTGCTGCACGCATCTGCACATTGAGGGTTTAATGATTTATGAGTTTCTTGCTTTAACAACGATTGCATAGCTCGCATTATTTTCTTGTAACTGTTCAATACATTCAGCATGAGTCTCTTGTACTTGTGGATTTAACTCAGATACGAGAGAGGAAAACGTTGTGTGTGATCATGTTTCGGAAAAGTTTCTCCTCATTTACATGCATAAGCATTAGTGATTACCTCATCAGACATGAAAGCACGATCAGGATCATTTACAATCGGCGAGAGAGTCCCGTCGTAGTCTAAAAACACGACGATCTTCTTCCCCTTTGCATCTTTCATCATCTGATCAAATGAGGTCAATGCAGAAGGATGGTCCACCTAATAGTTTGGTATGTATTGTGGTCAGATGCTTGATGGAAATTAGAAGCAAGTTTGACTTTAATGCAATGGAAAATACTGGTGAAATTGAACTCACCATCCATGAACTGTAATTTGCATCATCAGAAACAGCTGATCCATTGATTACAGGATGACACGAATTTGGTGCTCTCTCATTTGAAGAGAGATCACTAACACCAGGCTGCACCTTTTGCCTGTTGGAAGATCTTTGAAATCCCATGGCCTGGTTAAGCTTTGCAAAATTTCTCTTAAACATATCTGTTTTCCGGAAAAATCAACTTATATGCTGTCTCAGTTAGCGCCTTCGAGTTCTTCAGCTGGCTAATATCTAAAGGACCTGCAATGAAACCAACATACCAAACATTCGAGTACCCACAATTAGATCAAAAACCAATATAAAGAGAAAAAATCATTCAAACTTCTAATTAATAAACAACAGCAAAAAAGAAACAAAATAAACAAAGTGATTAATCTTTTTTTTTTAAATGGGCAAAAGGGTATTAACAATGACATTGACCCATCCATGCGCAGTTACCTCTATATATTATATTTTGAATCATTTATTAATTTATATCATTGTCAAAGCATACCAAGATGAGAATGACTGATGAGGAGTGGGTTTTGGAGTGTGGCTCAAAACTGTCTTCTGACATGCATCCTTTTTAACATGTAAACATCCAGGCCTCACAAACCAAACCAAGAGACAGCTAGCTCCCATGCATATACATGCTCAAAATTAATTAGTTGATAATTCATATGAACTACTTATGTTGGTTACCAGAATTACTCTTGTTGACCCTTCATACAGAATTAACCCTTTTAAAACTTAATTAACGGAACCGAATGATTTCTTTATCATAAGAGCAGAAGAGGGCAGCTGGACAAATCCCAAAACATGACCTAATACAAACACAATCTTTATATTATATGGATTCATTTACGTATACAGGAGATGATTCCTAGATAGTGCAGGTGTATCGAATTCTTGAATTTGACTCCTGATGGACACTTCAGATTGTATATTGTATAGATACTTTCTCTTGTTATTTCATTACGTGAAAGTGATAATGTAACATATTAGACTCCATAAAATTATAAAATATAAACCCAAAAAATCCCCAAGTAAAAGAGTTCTTATTACGCGGCTTGCTACATTGCAAACCAAACCGTGTTTCAAGGTAAAAAACACATTAATTTAATATATAACTAAGCTCAGTGAACCAACCATTCAATATCCTATAGTACTAATACATAAGCTTTTCTAAATCTTTTTGAGATATTTAAGATTTCATTGAACATAAAATTAATGTAAATTTTTTAGGGAAATCGATTTGACAGTAGGTAGCAAGGCATATCCTGAGGGGGGAATAAATTCACCTCCCCTCTTTCTCAAAATATTGAGTTACCAAAAAAACTCAACCACTAAATTTTTAACCTTGAGTTAAATTGGAATCTATCTTCACTTCAAATTTTCAGCCTCATGATTCCTCGACTTGTCTCTAAAATATTCTTTAGAATACAATACTTTCACACTAGAAAATAGAAACGCAAGTAGTTGTGCATGGTTCATATTTCTTGGGGAGCCACTATCAACCATTAATTTTCTCCTTAAATCATATCAAGCTACAAGCGTTGTAGAGTAGGAAAGAAATCAGGACAAATGCAAACCAACACTTCAAAGCAATTTTTATTCCTTTTAATTTCCACACAGATTAAAAAAAAAAGTTCTAAAAAGAAGTTTCCTTCCAAGATAAATATTTTCCTTATCATGGTATAGTGAATTCCATGTGAGACAAGTTTCACCTGCCATTGGATAGAGACATGCAATAACTTTGTTGATTTTATCCAGAAAAAGCAGCCAAATCAAGGACAAGACATCCACTCCATAAAAAGAAAAAACAAGAAAAAAGTATGTAATATCATAGGCTAGGCATGCAAACCCTAAGTTCATCATGTTGGCAAGAAACAAAAGTAACCCCCTTTGTCACCTAATCGAATTGAGAAACCTCTTTAGACACCCACGTACCGACTAAAAAAACCAGATTTTTATGTCCCTTCATCAAGAAAGCATAAAAAGGAAGCCTTACTAGGAGAAAAAATAAAAAAAAAAACAGCGCAGAGGATTTCTTTTTGTTTTGTTTTGCACGATTTGTATCTTGGTATTAATTTAACACTAAAATTTCTATTTGGGGTATTGTAGTTCAATTATTTTTAAAATTTTTTTGAATTTTTTGGTTTAAATTTTTTTTTTTTATGTTTTTCGAAAACATGTTGATATTAAAAATCAAATATTTATCCTATGATTTTCATATTTGTTAACAATCATCGCCATTGACTTAGTGTGACCGAAAGTGTTCATAGAAAGAAAACAAGAAGAAGGTTGAGAAGCAAAATCAAGTTAACAAAGAAACGCCAAACCCACGTGTAAGCAGGAGAAATGGTTCTTTATTGAACAAGAGACACGGCTTTGAAAAATACACAAGTGGACCAAGACAGACAACATTAAACACAGACCAGGTGGCAAAGTCTTATAGAAAAGAAAATACCTGGAAAACACAGTTCGATTTAATATAAGCAGAAAATAAAATAAAAAAAGTATCATGCTCTTAAGCAATATTATAATTAAGGTAATTAGGTGGAAAGGCAATGCATGGTGAATGAAGATCTTTGCTAATGACACTTTTCATGGGCTAATCAATTCATTAATGACTTTCAGCTGGTTAAGTGATCACGGACCAACAGCAACAGTCCTTTTTTTCAATACTAATTTAGATCAAATCAAAGCCAGATTAAAGGGTTGTTTGATTAAAACAAAACCCACTTTTCTCTTGGTTCCACGCATTGTTTTGTATTTTTGTTTTTAAAACTTTATTTCTATATATCTGTTGCTGTGAGACCAGAAATAATTTGGACCTAGTTATTATTATTTTTCTCTCTCCTAGTGGAATGTATGCATTATCTAACTAATTAATCATGATTAAGAGCCCATTTGATTGCACCGCCAACAACAAGAGTGGCTAGCGAACAGCTACAAGTTAGCCACGCTACCAAACACAACCTAATTTGTTTTTTACACCTGGCAAAATCACTGTCACCTATGATCCCTAGATTATTAATCTTCAAAACCGAACAAAATCCTAATTAATCATCTATATTAATCATAATTAAAAGCTCATTTAATTGCACGATAACTACATTAAAAGCATCGGACAGCTAGGCCACGGTACCAAATATAACCTAAAATCTTTTTGACACCTGGTGAGATCACTATCACCTATGATCCCTAGATTATTAGTCTTCAAAACCAAACAAAACCCTAAAATGTACCCAAGCCAATTACATCCTAACCCTAAAAGGGTTTGTTAAAGAAAAGTGAAAACAAAAAAGTGTATTGTCAGCATACAACTAATCACCATCACTACATGCTTTAACCGTTTTTAAGGACTAATCCTTTCTCTATAAGGGAGGGTCCTACAGCTCGACAATATTCCCCAAAACTACCAGAACTTAACTGAAGAAAGGCTCCTGGTCGGTCTGACTTCCAATCTCAACCCTGTATGGGTCACATCAAAGCATCATATGACACGTGTCATATAGTTGAAGGTCTGATCAAGAGCTGTCGTTGAAAGTTACCAGCTCTTGCACTGTACTTCGGTCTGACGGTCAAAAGGGCCTTCTTCCCCAGTCCATTTATGGGGCCGTTGAGAGACGCGTGTACGGACCATATGCCATTCGTTTACAAAAAAAGAGTGTAAAAAACGAACACCCAACTGTTTTTTGTTTTTATTTCCACCGGTTCAGTGTTTCTTGAAGAAAAAAATTAATATTTAAATTAGAAAAAAAACTGTTTAAATAAATTAGTGATCCCTGTAAGCTTTTAAGTGGGATTTCCAGGATCATTCATTTTTAAGATCTCACCTAATTTTAAAAATAAAAAGGGGCTACTTTTTAGCACTTATGAGGAGAAGATCTTGGTCATTAATGGCCGGAAATTTGAAAATAAAAATAAAAATCACAGCCATGAATGTGAAAACAACATAAAAGAAAAGGGTTTTTGCATTACAAACCGAAATTCCACTCACATTAAATAAAAGAAAAGCATGCACATACATACATCCATGTTCATCGATCAAGAAAATTAAGAAAAAAAAAGCTAATTAATTAGCATTGCAAATAAATAAAATTATAGAGAGGTGAAAGGCCACACACACACCTTGTTCTTGTGATCTCCTGATTGTTTTTCTGTCCCGAGTCAAGGAATAAAAGCTTGACGACAAGAGAAGAAAGTTATGGCCGGCAATGGAGAAAACTTTAGCTTGTAAGGTATGTAGGAAGAGAGCAGAGAGCAAGGAGAAGAAATGTTGAAGAAAGAAGATGGTGGAGAGGTCAGGGAAGAGGGGTTTGTTTAAATAGGTAAGGAAGGAAGAGGGTTTAGGGATTTTGGATGTTTTCTTGGTGGACGTGGAAGAGACCTATTGCATTTAAACTTCCTTTTATATAATTAATCCCTTCTAATTGCTTTTGATTTTTTGTGTTGTTTCTTTAAACTTTTCGTTGACCAAAATAGGACTCTAAATGTATTAATATTAATTTCGTGCGATTGCAATTATGGAATTGACTTCCAGAGTATTAATATTTTAATTAAAATAGGTAGGTAGGTAGGTCATGGAAAAAATATTTAATTTCGATGAATGTGCTCTTGAACACCATAAGAGATTTCTTAAAAAAAATAATTGAAGTTGAATACCAATCAACGAGGGTGATTATTTAATTTTTTATTTTAACACCAATTAGCGATGGTGAAAACACAAATAAGAAGACAACACTTTAAAATAATATAATTGAAGTCGAATAGGGTTATCACACAAAACTATAATTTATAATTTTATTATTAAATATTTTTCTTTAAGTAATTTGCCTCTATAAAAGCTTACAACTTCTTAAATAAATAAATAAATAAAACTAACATAAACAAGAAAACCTAAGAAAAAAGAACGTTCTAAATCAGGTTGCCTGATTTATAATATGACACATATAAATATGCAAAGGGAAAAGCCAAATTTGATGATGTTGTGTTATGTAATCATTATAGATCGATCCACATCATGAAAAGTAGTTGGAAAAAATTTCAAGAATTTATGATGTTAGATGATTTTAAGAGGTGATCACGATCCAGGTCATCGAACATAAACAAACAAACTTATAGTTTTATGAGTAAGCACATCAAAGAATCACTTTTTTTTGTAAACCATGCAAAGAGCTTAATAAGACCTCCTTCTAAATTTATAATTATTTTTCTTCAAGTGTTAATTTAGTGTTTATTTGTGAGACTTTTTTAAAAGTAATTTATTTTGCAGGCTTAACAACTTGTGCGCGAACCAACTCAGATAGAGTTATATATGAAAACATATACAAGTAAGGAGGATAGAGAGAAAGATGTGCAATGATTTATTGATAGCATAGCCAAAGTGTTTGTTGCAAGTGTTTCTGGATATTTATAATAAGATTACTAATGTTTTTGGATAAATATGAATTTTGGATTTTGACTTTTTTTTTTTATAGAAAATATATAAAGCCAACATGGTTGTGATACACGAAGAAGATATTTTAACCCATCCTCCTCACGATCCTCAATTGTGGTTGGAGACTGGAGTAATTGATGAACTCAATAGGAATTGGGTTTATGATATTTCTATAACTACAATCCAAGATATGAGGATGTGCTATAGTGTTTTAACTGTACAAGCATTACAATTTAGTCCTAGCCAGCCATCATTGGCCATTTAAGAGATGGTCTGAGAACAAGTTGAGGAATGATTGTCTCTTCTGAAAGCCAATATAAAAGAACAAATAGGAAGAATTAGGAGAAAATAATGCATACATTATGACATATTATCCTCTGCCTCCTAGTTCAAGATTTTTTCCTCCCCCTTCACCTCCATCTTGTTATGAGTTTTTGTAATATAATTAAGATATTTGTATAGAATATTGATATAACTATTAAATTAATATTATAAAATCTTGTTGTTTAATTTATTGTTTGTTGTGATTTTTGGTTTTAAAAGATGCCATTGGGATTATAATAAGTAAACATGAAAAGAAAAATAATTAATGAAATACATACAAAATCACTAATAGAAATTAATATTTCATTGGTGATGCTGTCAGTGATATCCTAATCAATTTCGTTGGAGAATTACAAAATGTTGTGGAGATTTCAGACTCGGCGATGAAATCAAACTCCATAGGGAATTCTATTGGTAATGTCATAAGTGATATTCACAAGCTGGTCAATGGATTAACGATGCCCGACAATAAGTTAATTGACAACATGAACTCGTCAGCAATTCTGTCAGGAATTAAAAAGTCGATGGACATCAAGCATAGATGCCAATATAATATTCGGTGTCAATATTTAATAATTTTTTTGGTTGTGTGACTAGATTTAAAACAAATCATTTGCATTCAAACTAAATACACCTACCAAAAGCTGCTCGATCACCATCTTCTTTTAATCTAGGTTAGGAATAAATCCATTCTTTCCTTGTATTTGTGATAGAATTATTATTGCAAGATAAATATGATTGTCTCTATTATTAAGTCCACCAATTAAAAATTCCCAAGAAGAAAGGACGGTTTGCATGGTTACCCTAATTTAAAATGAGATAAAAAAAAATGAAGATAAAATCGAATATAAGAAAGAGAAAAGGGTGAATGAGTGAAGACAAAACGTGTGAATATACTCCAAAATCTGAAGAGATACTACAAATCTTCTCCGATACTCATAGGCCATAGCATGTAAGAGAAATCTAAATGCATTTTATTCTATTATATAGCTACAAGATTTGGCATTTAAATTGCTCCTTACTCATAGGCCATAAATAGCCCAAAATATAAAAAAGAAAACTATTGAGATATGATATAATTAAGAGTATATGGTTACAAGATTTGGCATTTAAACTGTTTCTTACTCATGAAGAAGCAACTAAAACCATGGTGGATTTTGATTCTCTCATGTTCATATGAATCTAGATCTAGTAAAATAAAAACATGGATTAAAATTATATATGTAGCCATTTATTTTAAATATAACGAACACGAGAGAGTTTAAATCTTGATTCGAAACATATTTCATATATTTTTATAAAAAATATTAACAGCTTCAAGTCAATTCTGAGAAGAACTAAATTATTGAGTCCATTAAATTTGCATTAAATGACAATTAATTTCTTGCGTGCAAGAAGAGATTCCAGGATTTGAATAAGAGACCTCTCAATTATAGCATACCTAAAGCCTTGAAACTCTAGGCAAATAGGACCAAAACAAAATCATTAACTTAGTACTAGTCTCCCTTGGGGGAGCAAAAACATGTCTCCACTAAACAAAGCATGGGGAGATACCATCGCCACCACCACAAGTTTCCCTCTAGAGAAACTATAAAAACAAAGCATGTATGACAAGGAAACTACAAGAAAGGAGTGGTTGTGGTAGTGGCAGCATCATTGAAGTTGAAGTTGAAGGTTGAAGGTGATATAATATAATTAATGGCACCCTCTCTAGGTCTTTGAAATTCCCTGAAATTAACCTATATATTAGTTGTTGCTGCCGTGAAACTTCTCTTTTCCGCCATTTATTGAGTTGCATGTGTCTTCGTACTGTTGATTAATTAACAAATGTGTTTAATATTATTGATACAGCCCTAAGATTCTCCGTCCTTGATTAGCAGCTTGACAACTCTTCCTTGCATGGTGTCTTCAACGAAGACAAGCGGTAATTAGCATCCACTGAGAATATTAATCATGTTCATAATGACTTTAGTGAGGATTCCATCCAATTATTTAGTACCACATACATAAATATATAGGAAGTCTCCGACGAACAGGAGAGGCAATGCCACTTGTTAAACATTCGATTTTGAGATATGCTATCCTTCACAGTGGTCAAATTGACTGGTTTAGCCATTCAAGAACACGACCTATTTTTAGATGAGGTTTTCAAGAGATTTTGCTTTTCTGAAAAGGGATTTCAAATCTAATATGTTCTAGATTTATTCATTTAATATTTCTATCAAGAATGACTGCAAAGTGTAATAAGAACACAAAAAGAAAGCAATTTTATAACCATACTTTCAATTATATTACCAAACACAAATTAATTAAGTATATAAATTTGAAATGTTGAGTTGGCAATAACGTTTAAGTACATAAATAGTATCTTTTAGGTAGTGATTTGCGGTTGATTTAGAACTCCAAAACCAAGAAATTCAGACTGATTAATTACTGGGAATTCTTTATGGAAAGTGACCGATATCGGTGGACAGGCCAATATGTTCTTAAATGCCATCCTCGAATATATATATATATATATATGTATGAAAATTAACTAGCTGTTAAAATCTCAATGATATTGCATAAAAAAGAAAGGAAAAAAGAATTCCGTCCCCATACTCAGATTTCTAAAAAGAAAAATTAATGGGGTAAAAGATGTAAGATAATGCTTAAAAAGAAAACCTCCTGTTTATTGAATGAACAGGTCATCCTGTGATTTTAATCTCTAAATTGCACAAATCATGACTAAGCTTGGGTTTCAAAACTACATCGAACAATTACGCCAAATATAAATGGTAACTTCAGTCAAAGCTAGCTTATACACAGTAAACTATCTGTAAGACCTGGTTCAGCCTAACAAGATAACTAAGCCATGGATTGATTTGGGGTTAACCATGACTCAAGTCAACACCGATCCCCGTCCTGGATCGACGTAGACCTTTGGCGGCCAGAAACTCGTGCTGTGTAATCATTCATGTATAAACACGCTAGACATACGTTAGTTAACTTCAGAACGCAGGTAATGCACGTACAGTAATCAAATGCACCAATTGCATCAGTTGGGGTTTTGCTAACAGCAGATTGTTAGCAGATCATGCCAGTTGGTTTAGGAGAAGTTGACCCAATATTGGCATTGTGAAGCAAGATCATCAACATGGAAAACATTCCATACAACTGTTCTTTTCTTATTTTGGTAGACTGAAAACCAGGAGACTATGCATTGGGAAGGGAAGAAAAAAAAGTGTTCAAATTCTGTAGTTAACTATACACGTCATGAAAAACCATTTATAAGCAAGACTGCTGTTTCATCAGAGAAGCAGCTTTCCTCTGATAAACAAACAGCTCAAACTGTGTGTGTGTGTAGGAAATGAAGAGCTAACCATTATCATTCAATCAACAAAACAAGTGAAAATGAAAATTTTGCTTGGAAGCCTAAGCATGGATTAAACAATAGGGAGTCTAAAGTACATGAAAAAAATTCAAGCATTATGCAAAGCAATTCAACAACAGAAATTGATGCTGGTAAAACTTGACTCTGGTCAAGGATGAGCTTCTTTATAGTTCAAGCATCAGAAAATTATACAGCCATATAACAGTAAAACAAAACAAAAAACTCGGGATCATTTTCCGATCCAATTACAGCATCTCCAGTTATGGCAAAAAGAAGCATCTACAGTTCCGATCAGCTTTACAAAACAAAAGAAACTTGCCTATATTGGTGTATGTTGAGCTGTTTCCACTAGCAAACTTTTAACTTTTGCAGGATAAGCTACAGTATTAGTTGCTTTGGCTGGCCTATGTACTGACCTTCATGTATCAACTCAGAAAACGTTCTTCAGTTTCTATCATCCCAATTCTCTTACCTTTTGAGGCATCCTCACCATGAGGACTGCCTGCATTTGTGGAGAAATCCAAGCCATTTCTTCCTAGGCCTTTCCACCAGTGTGCTCCATTTGTGCTTTGTTGACTTCCATAATCACCCGAGGAAGTTCTGAAGAGATGGCTGTTGGATCATCTCTGGCATGATCTTCACTTCCTATCATCTCCCTAGTAATTGAGGCATCATCAACCATTCGGCTTACCTCTGTTTGTGACAAACTTTGCATTGTTTGTTTGTCAGCTTCTCTACCAGTTGCCACCAATTCTGCTTCACTGGCTTCGGTAACAACCTGGAGAAATTCTGAAGGGATAGCAGCTGGGTCCAATTCCCGACAACCCTCCGGAGCGCTATGAGCTTCTTCGCCTGTAAGCACATGATTAGGGACCTGATGAGAGAAGCGGAACATCTCTTCTTTTGGAATCCTCCTAATTTCATTTGGACCTACATGTCTACAAAAAACTGCCTTGAAACCAGCAACCTTAATAAGAGGAACAACAGATATGCCCTGTTCTTCATCATAGTCATCAAGTACTTCTACCATCTCATATTCTCGCACCACTTCATCTGGGGTGTCCTCATTCCAGTCTGGAGACCAGTTTCTGTATAGAGCCCAGACATCTCCCTTTCTTGGAAGGATGCGAACAACTCCGCGTGCGCCTTTTGACCATGCAACCCTATGTGAGAAAGAGTTTAAGGTTTTGCTGATTTCATGTCTGCCAGTCCGGAAATCACCACAAGTTTTTAAAAAACCAGACCCCACCCAGTCTAGAAGGCCAAATTCACTGTTGCTTCGTGAGTTAAGCCAACTGATCTTCATCTTAAAAGGCTTCAAAGAGATCACTGAGTGAATTCGAGCATAATATCGAGGCATCCCATCGTTTTCATCATAGGCAGCCCAGACCTGGTCATCACCAAAGGAACTTTCTGTTCGATCCAAGTCAAAATTATGAAAATCAGGATCTGGAACATTGATTGACAAAGGTGCTGGTGCCTGTTTAGTAGATCCATTGGAAGAAGTGCCAGCATAATCACCACTCTTATGTTTATTTGCATCATTGTTCACCAAGCTTTCCTGTGTTTTACTTTCTTTCAGTTTCACCTGATTTGAGCTCCATTCTTTAAGTTTTCCACGGACCTCCAAGAGTCCCTTCTTCATCAAAATGTTTCGAAGCTCGAGAAGGGACATCTCTCGCCCAGTGATGGACTTGGTATGAATATCTGAAAAACCATGAACCCTTTGTGCTTCAAATTGGCCCCTTCTTGGTTCAGATGAATTTCTGATTCCTGCTCCTCCATTTCCAATGACTGCTTGATTCAAACCATCAGCTCCGTGATTGTTCATGCCGGTTTCATCACATCTCCTCCTTTTAAAGAGTTGGTCTGCTCTAAGAGCAGAATTACCCACCCTTTTGGAAGCATAACGCTTCTCCCATTCAGTGGCTGCCGGTGCATCCTCCTGCTCTCTCTTCAACTGGTCATGTGTTTTCTGAACCACATTCTTAGCATGACCAACGGTTGATGTTGATGCAATTTTGCCTCCAAAATTACACCATTGGAGATTTGGACCATTAGTTGAATTGTGTACTCCAAACCCCTCAGATCCTGAATTTTGACCACCATTTATTTGAGAATTAAATGCATTACTATTTCCAGCATGATGTCTTGGATTCTGGGATGACTTCAGAACGTTTGAAGGTGGATCCTTCTCAACAGCCAAAAAAGGCTGATGACAGTTAGGGCATAGCAGGTTGTGATTCAGATAAACCCTCAAATACTCATAATGCATCATACATCGACTGCAGATAGTCCAAAATGTATCAGGTTTTTTAGATGACGGAGAAGGGACTAATGTGGGCCTCGACTGCATATTCTTGTTCTGAGTCCTTGTATGCGAAGTTACAGTACTGTTGTGATTATGAAAGCCATTTTCCCTATGTTGGGCAGAGGGAGCCTTAGTCTGGGTTGATACTCTCCCCTGCCATTCTGCAGGACTCAGTTTCTGATTGTATGCTCGTCTCTTTTCCTTATCAGATAACAAGCCCCAGGCCTCTGAAACCAGCTTAAATGCATCATCTGCACCCAGAGACTTGTTTCTATCAGGATGAAGCATGAGCGCTAGCTTGTGGTACTGTTTTCTGACTGTCTCATCGTCAGCCCAGGGGTTCGCACCAAGCACGCCGTACCAATCAACTTCTCCATTGCTAGTTCTGTTCTCTGCAGAAATATGAACGTCAAAAGTAGTCAGCATTTGGGATAAACCATCAAGCTCGGGGTACAAATTTTGAGCCTTTAAAGCAAACTTCTTTGCCCCAGCATAATCCCTCCCCATAAACTTCTTCTCAGCAATTTCCTTTGCCCTGACTGCTTCATCTTTGTTGCACTCCATAATATCTCGATGTCCTAGAATATAGCCCTTGTCTTGTGGTTATATGAATGTTTCTAAGATTTCATCCACAAGTCATATGTTCCACGGCTCCAGGTTGTTCATTTTTCAAGACAAATGGCACTGTCAATTCTCTGACACCTGTTCAATGCAGAAAAAAGTTAAACTAAAATAAATGTCGAAGAGATCTAATGTCAGTTATTGTAGCCATATAATTACAAAACAAACACGATATTCATACAAATCGCAACCAACAGTACTTGAATTTCTTATTCCTTCCCGAAAAAAAAATCTCCAGAAAAATAACTCTTATAGAAATCACATAATTCTTTATTTTACTCTAGAATGTATCACATTTATTGACATTAACAAGGAGAAGTTTTCAACATTTGACAGAACAAATCTCAGTCTCTTCTAATATGAGCAACAAATGTCAGTAAAACTTGCAGCATGACATACAATAATTTGATAAAATAAGAAGTGCTCATGGACCACTCATCGTGTAATATAATTCCCTAATACCTATGAAACATAGAGGCATGTGAATCACTTCTTATTGGAATATTTGACCTATAAACATAGATGCACATGAATTAATTCATATTGGAATATTTGATCTATAAACATAGATGTGCATGATTCACTTCATATTGGAAAAGTTAAGTGATCTTTTTCCTATCAAAAGAAACACATAAACCCTAGCAGTAACTTCTTGTGTGTCCTTGTGCCTAACAATGAATCTCATGCTTCAAGCCCACAAAATCCTTTCGGGCATCATCTACAATATACAAAAGGGTTTGATTCCATTTTAAGAATATGCAAAATGGTGGGAAAACATTCAATGGCTTAACATATATACAAAGTCAATATATTAAAGGGCAGGAAAGAAAAAGGATAGGGCACCACAATAGATATCAAATAATTCAGACAACTAAAATATAGGCAAATGCCACCTGCCTGCATTGCACGCTTTTCTTTACTGTCAGTTATAAATGAAAATCATACATGTGCATGTACAAAAGCACACATGCGTGCGCATATGTAAGGGTCACCATAGGTTTTCAAAGAAAGGCAGGGTTCACCAGCTTACAGGATATAATCATGCTACTTGAATTTTAGAAAGTTTCTAGTATACAATTATGATGACAGAAAAACACAAACACGGATATTGTAATGAGAATAAAGTACAAGATATTGGACAAAAAAGCTCCCAAGTTCTAGACACATGAATACCGGTACTGTGTCTTTCCAGGAATATCCTAAAATGGAGTGTGCATATTTATGAGTTTCTAAAGAGGAATGGGAGAGATCATGTTTTTTCACCTTAAAGACACCAAAACAGGGATCCATTAGGATTACATTTGAACTTGTACAGGTGCTTGTATGCAATGTGTCCACTACTAGCTTCTGCCGAAACTCTTCCATTTTTCCCTCCCAACAAATAGGTCTTCCCCCTAGTCATGTTATCTAACCAAGAAGGCCCTGTGACTCGTCCAACCTTTACATATAATCTCAATCAGGTATGCATTGGTTCCCCCCCCCCCCCTTACCCCTTATAATTACAAGTAGAAATACTTGGCACTTTCAAACCCTACCATATATATTCACAGTGAATGGTGATATCAGGGAAAGGAGAGAACACGATTTTCTAAAAAAAGCTTATGTAATATCCAACAAATAAATAAGGTACAAACACTATTCATTTTACGGGTTAAAAACTAATGTCAAAGAATTATTATTGTTTGACACTCCTAAACATCATGGCATAAGAGGACATGTTGAGGCAGTTAACACCCGATTTATGTATTCTATTGTGCACAATTCCTACATCATGCAGACTTAACCAGCACTTGGTAACTGTGCCACACACCAAGGCAATGACACTTTTCCAATTTTCTTCCTTTACAAATGTAAAACATAGACATGGAAAGGCAACATAATCAACATGCAGAACACATTTTTACTTGAGTAAAAAAAGGCTAGTTAATAATGCATGAGTGCTTTCTGTATCAAGCCTCACAAACAAGAGCTACTATACCTTATGCGTGTTAAATAATAAATTTGAAATCCATGTATATATAGATGGAAAAGGAGTATTTTTTATTCTTAATTTCTTCCTTTTCCATCTTAAGCGTATAATGTTGGACTACCAGGGAAAATAAATTCAGCTTTCGAATAAATAAAAGTAGTTTCTCAAATCATTTGTTGTTAAAATAGTTTTTTCCATCTCTCAACAAGAACCATTTTTCATCTCGATGACTAAATAAGAAATGCACTTTGCAAATGGAAGTCAGTTTTTCCAATTTAGTTTTTCCCTTTGTTCTTCTCAATTTGTAGATTCAGAGAAACCATATATCTAGAGAAGTCTCATGGATGGTTGTTTTCAGATTCTTTAAAGTTCAGATCATAATGTGTAAAATATTTTTTTCCCATTAAGGATCGATGATACTGGACAAAAAATGAAACTTTCAATTTACCTCAAGTACAAAGCTTATCTTTAGCTTTCATAGTATGATTTGAAATCATACATTTAGAGGAGCGGCAAATGATGTAAAAGTTAGCTTCAAAAGGTACCATCAACACAAGGAAAAGAAATATGTAGAAAATGATCAAACATGGTATATACATAAATAATGTTTTATCACCTATAAAAGTTACACACTTGTTTCTTTCGAATCCTGATCTTCCCTTAACGTGTCAAATTCTCGAACAATGGCGAGAACATTACCATAACATTTGAAATTCAACACCAAATAGTTCCAAAGATAATCTGAATCTCTTGTTTGTTATTCTTAAAATAACACATCCCCACCTTCGCGGAGCTACCATTACCTCAATCACAATTTGCAACAGGACATAAAGAACCAATTCTGTATAATAGATTTAGCTTTTAATACTCTAGATTAATACTAAATTAAAACTTTTCAACAACTTGATTATCACAAGAATGCAAACATAAGCAACGTGCAACATTCCCACAAAATTCCTATGGATCCAAATCCATAACAAGATACAATCAGATTCAGAATTCCTACCTTCTTAAGATACCTTATCAGCTCATTTCAACAGTCCAAACTCTAAAGTAGTAGCATTTACAATAACAAACTAAGATAGCCTCAAATTATCTCACACACACACATTCATTTGAGAACAAAAAAGCCAACAGACAACAAGCCCGCAAAATGTAAACTAAAAAAGGTCCCGTCTTTACTTCACCATTTCATGTTCTAAACAATTCAAGAATCACATCCAACTCAAATTAAACATCCACAAAAACAAAACATAACAAAACCTCATTAGCAAACAGTAAAATAAATAAGCCAAAAACACTACAATCGATCAAACAAAAAGTTATTCATGGATCTACAGTGATAGGGTTTTTAAAGCAACAACTAACGGTCAAATTACACTCATTTGAATTATTAGCAAATTAACTTCAAACTGAAACCCTAGATTCTAAAGTCTTGAAAGCAGTACCCAGATTGCTAATCTTGCAAAAAACAGAATAAAAAACAAAACTTTATCATATGGCCCAAAAAAGCTTAAAAAATGAGAAATTACCTATAGAAAGGAGAGTCTTTTCAAATGAAGAAAAATTGTATCAATCAAAATGCATAATGGGTTTTCATTTTTTATTTTTTTTTTCAAAAACCCATTAGAAACTCTGAACTCTGAAGAGCTCTCTCTCTCTCTCTTTCTCTCAGCTCTAAAGTGCCCAAGTAAGCATAACTGAAATAACAAAGAAAATGAAAAGGCAAGTGGGGGTTTGGTTAATATTTAAGTAGGAGTGTGCCCTTTTTTTTATTATTAACCCAAATCCTACTTTTTTATAGTGAAAACAAAGTTGACTATGGTTAAATTTTAACTCCTGAATGGGGTTCAAATTTAACCTTGGCATTGTGGTGGGTTAGATTTTAACCTAGGTTAAATTTTTTAACTATAATTGGGTTTGCAAAAGTGATTAAATTTGATGGATTATTGTGGTGATATTAACCTATGATGGATTATTAATGGCAAATCTTAGTGTTAATGACACATTGCAGAGAAAGCATGGTTAGATTTTCTTTTTTCCGTTTTAATTAACCATACAAGATAAATGAACATGATTAATTTTTAGGTGATATTATGAATATACAAATTAATATAGTAGGTGATAACTAGTGAATTATTAGTTACAAGACTAAAATAGGATGAATTAGGTATACCAGAAAAATTACTAGAAATTCCTTATATAAGATATTTTACATTGTAGGATAGTTTTGTCATTTTAAAATGCTTTTTAGCTTGCAAATCCAACTTTTTATAATGAGAACTATTTAACCAGGGTTAAATCTTAACTCTTGAATAGGGTTTGCATTGGCAAAGCAATGTGCCAGATTAACTAGGTTCCAGGGTTAAATTGAGCTGCAAATTTTGTGAAATATTTATGGAGAATTGCTCTGAAAATTAATTGCAAATGTTGCAGAAAATCAACCTTTTCCTTGAAAAAATCAAAACATTCTGACAACTGCAATTTGCTTTATACAGCACCTGTTAAGGCTAATCTGAGATGGTTATCATAACCAATTATGGCATTCTCATTATTACTATACTTTAATCCAGAAATTTTAACCTTCGATTGTTATTTTTCTACTTTACCCTTTCCCCCCCTCCATATGTATTTATTATCATTGATCATTATTAGTATATCTCTTGTATTCAACTTAAACGTTGAAGTTAAAGTTTTCCCAGGATTTGTTTGGCAAAAATATATTCTCTCTGAGATATCTCAATGACAAGAGGCCAAGGTTAATTGGAACCGTAATCTCTGTTATTGCCTGAATTTAATGTGATTGTACAAATTCTTATAACTTGTTTTGATCCTTCCACGTGTTAGGCTTGAAAGTATCAATCACTTGTTATCCACAACAATAAAGCTTGAACGTAAGAATAACATGAAATAAGCCTCCCAGAAGGCTTTCTTTTTGTCTTTTTTTATAATTTTACAGTCACCTAGTGCTATCCTTGAGCTAGTTTCTGTTCAAAAAGCAAGCTGTCCGCACAAAAACGAAAGGGTATGGAAAATTTCACGTCTTATAGCTCTGGTTTTGTTGATGTTGGACAATTACATGCTGCGTTGGAAGATCAAAATACAACAGAATCATTGTCTATTCATGGTCAGCATTGTCATAGTTTTGAACGTAACTAAGATTGAGTCATGGCATGTATCATTAGTTTTACTCTCCAGGTTCTGCTAAGACAGGCTTTTCACCATTGAAAGCAGCCACTGATTTCTCAACCACAGCAATCACTCTTCATTCTTGAACCACTTGAAGTTTCTGCTATCAACCAAACAAAATAAATTGGTCAGCATTATGTTTTACCAGCTGACTGTGCAAGAGGAAGGAAATATTAATTAGGTTAATCAAGACAGAATTTGTCAGTATTTTGTTTTTCCAGTAGCTGTTCGATTCAAACTATCAGCTCCGTAATTGCACATGCCAGTTTCTTCATGTCTCCTCCTTTTAAATAGGTGGTCTACTCTAAGAGAAGAGTTGTCCATCCTTTCTGAAGCATGACACTTCTCCCGTTTAGTGGCTGCCCGTGCATCCCCCTGCCTTCTCTTCACTTGGTCATGTGTCTTCTGAACCACACTCTCACCATGACCAGTGGTTGACATTGACGCAACTTTTACATCCAGCAAGACTCATTCTAGTAAAATTACTCCACTGGAGGTTTGGGCCGTTAGTTGAAATGCGGACTTCAAACCTCTCAGATCCTGAACTTTGACCACCATTTCTTTGGGAATTAAAAGGATTGCTGTTGGCGGCATGATGTCCTGCATCCTGGGATGACTTTGTAACATTTGAAGGTGGATCTTTCAAAACAGCCAACGAAGGCTGATGACAGTTTGTGATTCAGATAAACCCTCAGATACTCGCAATGCATGATACAATGCTTGCAGATAGTCCAAAATTTATCCGGTTTTCGAGTGAAGGTGAAGGGACTGATGCAGGCCTCAACTGCATATTCTTGTTCCAAGTCGTCGTATGCGAAGTGACGGTACTGTTATGATTATGAAAGCCATTTGCCCTATGTTGGGCAGAGGGAACCTTGGTCTGAGTTGATACTCTCTGTTGCTTTCCTGCCAGATTGAGCTTCTGATTGTATGCTACCCCTCTTCTCCTTATCGGGTAACAAACCCCACGCCTCTAAAACCAGCTTAAATGCACCATCGGCACCCAGAGACTTGTTTTTATCAGGATGAAGCGCGAGAGCTAGCTTCTGGTATTGTTAGTCCAGGGATCACACCGAGCACACAGTACCAATCAACTTCTCCCCTACTTATTCTCTTCTCCACAGAAATAAACACATCAAATACTCTCAGCATTTGCAATAAACCCTCAAGCTTGGGATACAAGATTGAGCCTTTAAAGCAAACTTCTTTGCCCAAGCATAGTCCATGCCCATAAACTTTTTCTCAGCAATTTCCTTGGCCCTGACTGCTTCATCTATAATATCTCTATGTCCAAGAATATAGCCCTCGTGTTGTAGTTATATGAATATTTCTAAGATTTCAACCGCAAGTCACATATTCCACGGCTCCAGGTTGTTCATTTTTCAAGACAAATGGCACTGTCAATTCTCTGACACCTGTTCAAAGCATAAGACAGGAAAACTGAATCAATGTCGAGGAGATTCAAATGTAAGTTATTATAACCTTATAATTACAAAAGACAACATAATATTCATACAATTCACAAGCAACAGTGTTTGAATTTCTTACTCCTTCCTAGAAAACAAATCTCCTTCAGAAAAAAAAAAAAAAAAAACTCTTGCAAAAATCACGTAATTTTTTTAATGGCATTAACAAGTAGAAAAATTAAAGGACAGGAGAAAAGGATATGGCGCCAAAATAGACATCAAATAATTCAGACAATTAAAACATAGACAAAGGCCACCTACCTGCATTGCACTACTATCAGTTATGAATGGAAATCATACATGCACATGTACTCAAGCATGCAAGCAAGAGTCATCATAGGCTTCCAAAGAAAGGCAGGAAGGAACTCCACCAACTTACATAATATAATCATGCTAATTGAATTTTAGAGAGTGACTAGTATACGATTACAAAGACAAACACACACAAAAATGGATATTGCAATAAGAATGAAGTACAAGAAATTGGATAAAGCAGCTCCCCAAGCTCTAGACAAATGAATAACAGAGCGTGTCTTTCCAGGAATATCCTGAAATGGGGTGAATATTTATGAGTCTCTCAAGAGGAATAGCAAAGCCAACGTTTTTCACCTTAAAGTCACCAAAACTTGGATCCATTAGGCAACATAATGCCTATATCAAGATGACATGTTTCCAAATTTCTTCCTCACAATTCTAAAACATAGCAGACACAGAAAGGCAACATAATCAATATGCAGACCACATTTTTACTTGAGTATTGAAAAGACAGTTAATAATGCAGGAGTACTTTCTGTATCAAGCCTCACAAACAAGAGCTACGCCTTACGCATGTTAAATTACAGGTTTGAGATCCAGGTATACGTATTTGCATATAGATGTAAAAGCAACACTTTTTATTCTTATTTTTCTTCCTTTTCCATCTTACGCAGTCCCAAGCACATAATGCTGCACTTAAGAGGGAAGATAAATTCAGATTTCATGTAAATAAAAGGTAGTTTCCCGAAACATTTGTTGTTAAAATAGCCTTTTCCATCTCTCAACAAAAACCAGTTTTCTTCTCGTCAGCTAAATAACAAATGTGCATTGCAAATGGAAGTCAGATTTGACAATTTAGTTTTTACCTTACTTCTTCTCAATTTCCAGATTCAGAGAAGCAATATATCTAGAAAAGTCTCAATGACGGTTGTTTTCAGATTCTTTTAAGTTCAGATCATAATATATATAAAAATGGTTTTCCATTAAGGATCAACGATGCAGGACAAAAACCTACAATTCAGCTATCAATTCTGCAAAGATTCAGCCTTTTAATATTCTAGAGTAATGCTGAATTAAACATTTCAAGCAACAAATAGCTCAAAGGCAGATCCAAATCCATAACAAGATACAATCAGAATCACAATTCCTACCTTCTTAAGATACCTATCAACTCCTTTGTACAGCCCAAACTCCAGCATAACAGAAGGCAGTAGAATTCACAATAACAAACTAAAGATAACCTCAGAGTATCACATAAAACAACTAATCAATTCATTTGAGAGCAAAAACAGCCCAAAAGCAACATGCCCACATAATGTAACCTGAAAAAGCTCCCATCTTTACTTCACCATTTCATATTCTAAACAATTCATGAATCACATCCAACCCACATTGAACATCCACAATAAAAATAAGAATACAAAATAAAACATTACTGTAGACTGATAGGGTCCCCTAGATCCAATTATCTTGTTTGTCGGACCTAAAACTATTGAATCTGATTTCACAACAAGAGCTAATAACGATTGGATCAAGCTCCACAACCAAACCCAATAGCATTTGGGTTTGATTGGGCTGTCAGACCCAATGTTATTGGGACCACTAGACATGATTGTCTTGTCTGTTAGACCCAATAGCATTTAAATTTGGCTCCACAACCTGTTGCACTAGCCTTTCTCTCTAGTAAAGAAGAAGATTTAGGAAATATGTTATCCAAATCAACAAGTGTTATTAAGTATTTATCATTAAGTTATTGGTTACTTTTAAACTTTGATTTTAATAAATTATCAATTAACGCGTTGATCTACATGAACTTTCTAAAACAATTGTAGTAAAACGCGCATGGAGTGTCATGCTCCCAATTTCCTCATCCAAGCTTGAGATACATTATTATTTTCTTTTCAAGATTTTGGTTTCTTTCAATCGATTTCCAGACTTTTCTAAGAAAAAAAAAATTCAACTAACCCTTTTCTTTAGTTTGAGTTAAGAAATTTTAAGTTAGTTTATTATTCTTTAAAAAAAGTATTTTTAAGAGTATAGTTAAATAAATTTTTAAATTTAAACTTTAAAATCAATATTTTAAAAGATTTGTTTTTTAAAAAATATACTATAAATATTAAAAAACAATTAATTTTAATTTATGTGTAAATTGATTGAAGAAATTGTATGATTTTTCAGACGAGATCTATGGATATTTCTTTGACAAAATTAGCATTGACTTTATGAAAAAGAGGTATAGATGTCTATATGATGAATGAAAGGTGCGTTATTGAAGCTTTAGGTGCTTTTCAAAGTAAATGAGTGTTTGGAAGCCGGTGCAATTGTATTTTGAAAATTTTTAATTTTTTTAAATTAATTTTTTAATATTTTTAAATTATTTTAATATATTAATATTAAAAATAAATTCTTAAAAAATAAAAATATTATTTTAATACATATTATCACGAGCCCTGAAGCCGAAAAGAAGGTTACAGCTGGGAGTGGTTCCACACGTTATCGCAGCCCATGTGGCACACTGTGACTGGTCCATGGCCATGTAAGTTGAGATGGTGACGCTAGCTAAACCTGAGCCGCGTGTCTCATCAGCGCAGAATCGAAGGAGGGGCCAAATGATTACGTGTCGGCCGTTAAAAAGGCCTAACTTTCTCCCTGAACTTGACCTCATAATTCTGTGGCACCCGACACATCTCACATGATTCATATTTTATTTTGCAAAAACATAAAAATTAAACAAGAAAATTAAAAACTAAATCACTAAAAATTATTCCGAATTTTGAGATTTAGATTCCGAATTTTGAATCAAATTTAATTTAATTTAATTTTCAATATTTATTTTTTTATTTTGAATATCTCAAACTATTTTTTGATAAAAAAATATTTTTATTGATTTTGATATAAATGATAATAATATTCATTTTTTTAAAATAAAACATAGGATATTAACTAAGAGAAAGCGAGGACACAGATTAGAAAGAAGGACGAATAACTTCAAGATTTTCGAAACAAAATTACCAAAAGCAAGTTAGATAATTTGAGAGTAATTATACTCTGGATTTTAACATTTGATACGAATAAAAATGAATTTCTCACAAGTAGAATGAAAGTCTACTGATTTTTTAAATAAAAATCACACCTAATTAATTATATATAGAATATAAATATTATTTGTACTTATCTAACAACAACTCCCTTCTATTCTATATAAAAATGTGGTATGCCAAACTAGATGGTCCAGTGATAAAAATTTAAGATTAATGAGTTTGTTTTCGTTGTAGTTGCTAATATGATGACTACTAGAGATTTATATGATCATTAACTTCAGAGCTTGTAAAATTAATCGAGGTACATGCAAGCTGATCCGAACATTCACGTTAATAATAATAAAAAAATTGACATGCCATGAACGAAAAACTTTTTATATGTGAAAGTGTTCATAAATTTGTTAACAAATCATCATCATCACTCTTGAATACCATCAACTACGTACTGCTCATTCCTTGTAAATTAATAAATTCCAAAAAGAGATATTTGAGAGTTTGTTATCATGTCAAGATGGTGTATTTGCTGTAGTTTGATTCTTAAAATATAAAAAAAGGATAAGAAAGTGTTTTAGACGGCTTCAAAGCACAATATCCCTCTTTGAATAATCGTACTCTATCAAGCAAATGTTCTGTAATATAAACATGATAAATATATATATAATTATGAGAGCCTTTAAAAATACATGTCTCCTTTTGTCTTACGATCGATTCTTTCAGGTTTGCGGTTGTTGTGGGTACCATTCTTAACAGTATAAAACACGCGAGCATTAAAAATACATATTTTTGTATTAATGTAGGTGTTTGATTTAGTTTGTGTGCACTTCGACTAATTTTATGGATCCTGAAATTAACGATCATATAAGCCTCTAGTGGTCCTGAAATTTGTGGGACTCGAACTTATGATTTCTAGATAATAAATCTAAATCCTAACTAATTAAGCTACACCCTCTTTAAGATTAAAAAATATTATTTTTATCTTTATGCTATTGCTTCTTTTACTGTTAATGATGGACCTCACCACAAACCACATACGCAACGGAATCCGTTCACATTAATAATATCTTAAAAAAATAAATATACAATAAAAATAGAAATATGTGTAATTAAAAATAAATCTCTCATTTTAGTTTTCTATTAAATTTGTATACTCTTAAAATAAAAAATAAAAAATAAAACATAGCCCATCTAAATTAAATGCTAGGTTAATTCTTTCTAAATTGAAGAATATATATATATATATATAGGCATATTTAAAAAAATATATATCTTGTTTTTGACACAACAAAACTTGTGCAAGACAAAAAGCACTTGAATTCCATAGTTAGTCGAGAGGATCATGTCGTGCTGGACTCAACTAATTAGTTAAGAGAGTTGTCAAAAATTTATGTTCATGTGTCAAAAACCTAAAACCCCACATGGCACAAAACATTTAATAAAATAAAATAAAAAGACATGAAGGATATATTCTTACGTCATGTTCCAAGAGCGTTACAGCTTGAATACAGTGTGTGCATGCACGCACCATCATGAAATGAGTGAGTAGATCATGATCGAATTTCTTTATTACTAGATCAGTTGCGTCTAACCACAACTAAAATCCTTGTCCTCACCCTCAATTTGGTATATTAATCAAATGCATGAACTGTGAAAATTAGGGAGGAGGAGAGCTGTTAACGATTGATTAGGATTTGTCTCTGTTAATTTAATCTTTTAATCTTTTCATTAACATGAGTTAAGCTGCAATTCAAGCCTTGAATCGTGGTTACCATTCTATTACCTTAGACATTGATTATTAATTAATATTATTATTAAAGAAATTCTGTTGCGTTATATGGTGTTCTTATGTGGGTTATCTTCATCGATAAAGACAAACTTCTTCTCAGCAATAAATTCAACCTAATCTTGACGAGTTCTTGAAGGCTGATGGAATGGATTTGTATTCAAGGAAAGAAGGACCATGAAAAGAAAATTTATCGTAAATACGCTTACTTATACGATTACTAACCATCTATTTAAGAATCGATAGAACATGTTTGATTTTGATATGTTCGTGAACAGAAAATTGAGTCCCCACAGCAATAACATATGCAGTTTCTGAGTCCTCGCAATTTGAAATTTAAAATCCCAAATTACACAATATAAAACTATGGAGAATGTGATTTATAATCTTCAATGATGTAAGCATAATCTCAATAATGGAAGCACTAAGCACTTATTAATCCAATAGCATATATATATATGTATGTACATGTGATCGGTTAGCCACCAACTAAATATGATATGTGACAGATTCTGCATCCGAAAGCAATTTTGACAATAACGATAGCAGCCAACCAAACAAATATAGACAACAACGACGACGACGAGGAGATAATTCATAAGATAATTTCTTACAATACATGCAACATGGTTCACTGTCTTTCAATTTATCAATTTGATTCAAGAAATCTATGCACAAACCCACATTTTAATTTCAAAATAAGTAATAACAGTAACTGATGCTCTTCTTTTTCTTGATCTTCTTCAACTTGAGGTTCACCTTCTAGTACTGTTTTTCAATAGTTCCAGAAACAATCAAGGTCCATTGATTGGACTAATGTAGAAGGCGGTGCCTCTTGTTCATCAAATGACCTTTTTCCCGCTTCAAGATTTGATATGACAGAAGAGATTTCAGTGTTCATATCTGCAGCGCTATCTTGTGAGACGCTGGCCATGTCCCTTTCAAGCTTGGAACTTTGCTGCTTCATGTTTGAGCCTTGGTTCTCAATCAAGGCTTTTAAAACTGAGCGGTCTTGAATTGAAACAGAACCTGGATATTGCAAATTTCCTGATGCTGCGACAGCCTGGGGAGAGTAGAATGAATTCAGAAGTGGGATTCGAGGAAAAACCTCTGAAGGGTTTGAAGAAACTGCAAAAAGATGATTGTTGAAGCTATCAGTTGTGTCTTGTTGGTTTCTTTGATCATCACTGAGATTGGAGAAGCAGGGCACGTAGGCCGTCTCGGCCACTGGCTTAATCTTGCCATTGTAGGGTGAAGAATCCGTCAACGGTGGCAGACCATAGGGGCTAAATTCATTACCAGAAGAACCTAGTCTTACTAGACCTGAAATATAGATCTTCTTTCCAGCCGAGCTCTTTTGAAACACCCTGCAAATCACCCATTCATTCTACAATACAAGAGCAAAAATCCATCAGCATAACTAAACAAAAAAAAAAGAGTCAGAATGTTGAACAAAAACAGATGAAACAAACAGAGGAGAGGGGTGTACCTTGGCAGTTTTGGGGAGATTGTGGGCAGAGAATTTACCCTCTAATCTGTATTCATGCATGACCCAGTTGGTTTTCTCTCCTTTAGGGGCTCTACCCTTGTAGAAAACAAGGGTCTTTTTCATTCCAACCAGGGATTTTCCTCTGTAGATCTCCTTATCTTTCCCCGTGGCTTTCCAGTAACCAGCTTCAGTTGCCCTATTTGTTCTGAGACCTGTTGGGTACTTTCTGTCCCTAACACAGAAAAAGTACCACTCTTTCTCTCCCATCTTCGCCTTCCCTTCATCCAAACAAAACCATGGCCATAAGAAAGAAATCCCAACTTACCATAATCTCTATGAAGAAAGATTGAAAGAAATTGATCAGTTAGCTTAAAGACTTACATGGCAGTTCCCAGGGTTCAGACTTGTTCAAGTCCACATCTCCGATTGCTCTAGCATAGAAGTTGATGTCAAGAACCTTCTTGTATAAGTAGTGAGAAATAAGCTCTTCGTCAGTCGGATGGAACCGGAATCCAGGAGGCAAATCCATCTTATCATCATCTTCCTTACCAAGTCCAGAAATGTTTTCCATATCTTGAAACACTAAAACCCTCGTCTTGTTTTCTACTGGAATACCTTTGTTTCAAAAACTATTTTTTTCTTTATCTGATAAAGAAGCTAATAAACTCCAAGAATTCAACCCCTACCCTCGTATATAACCTCTTGTATCAAATGGGAACTGACCAAACAAGACTAATTCTCTAGGTTCAAGGAACCTTGTAGAAAACAAAAGGCCTGAAAGAATTCAATGGAAAGTGAACAGCTAAATGACAGAGAAAAGGGTGATAAAGCTATGGGAAGTTAGGAAGAAAGGTAGAGATTAATAGAGAAAAAGGAAGGGGAGAAGCCATGGAATTAAAAAGTTAGAAACCTGAAAGACGGAGAGATCTCAAGAGAAAAGGCAATAGATAGGAACAGAGGCCCCTAAATACTCTGTTATTAGAGAGCAAGAAACGTGCTATGTAAAGCAACTTTTTGGTAGGTTGTTTTAGTCATCTATCTTTTAACAATAGGTGTTAGAAATTTAATGATCAGCTACAGCATTAGCTGACTTGGCTACTTTTATGTCCACCCAATGTGTAAGAAAATAAAATCTCAGGCCTGTTCTTCACTTTTCCTAGCTTTTGAGGCATTTCCCACCTGAGGTGTACCTGAATTGGTGAAGAATTCTGTGCCATTTCTTCCTTGGCCTTTCTATCCCCCATCTGTGCCTTGCTGGCTTTTGTAATCATCCGAGGAAATACGGATGGGATATCCGCTGGGTCATCCACCTTGGCTCTACTTTCATTTGTGGAAAACCCTGCACTGTTCCTCGGGTTTTCCACCAGTCTCCATCATCTGTGCCGCTCTGGCTTCTGCAATCACCTGGAGAAGCTCCAAAGGGATAGCTGCTGGTCTGCTTACTGACAACTGGTCTGGTTACTGACTACCCTTTTGTCCATGTAACTATGTGCGAGAAAGACATTGAACTTTTGCTAATTTCATGTCTGACAGTCCTGAAATCACTAGGATTTTTTTTAATTACCAATAGCACAGTAAATTTTAAAAAATGATTAATTCAGTTAAGTACAACAATATTTTGTGAAATATTATAACT
>Ga0325410_1000493_pt1 | contig 41255 bp, 24 predicted proteins | sample PopdelMetagenome_16_FD_206182 | JGI IMG/M metagenome (GOLD analysis project Ga0325410, IMG submission 206182) | Populus deltoides microbial communities from Bellville, Georgia, United States - Xylem-PdIQD-R3 | ecosystem: Host-associated > Plants > Phyllosphere > Stem > Wood/Secondary xylem...
CTAATAGGGGAAGCCAACTGGCAACATAAACTATAAGGTACAGGTAGCATTAACCGGGAAAACTTGCAAATGTTTGAGAAGAACAATCTCAGAAACAAAATGGGATGGATTGACTTATCTGGAAAAGGAGATTTTGGTCTATAATTTAATGAAAACTGTGGTTCAGTAAATAGTGGAATACAAAAGGGGGCATCGAGCCAATTTTTTGGCAACAAGGCCTTATTAAATTTAGCTCAGAACTCCATTGCCTGTCTCCACAACACAAGAGTGTTAAGAGTTAATCCAAGCTAATGACACAAGTTTGAGAATACACATGAGAATGCAATCATTAAATCATTGTTAAATAGTAATGGGATTTGAGAATTCTGAAACACTTGCAAAAAAGGAAGATCATAAGTTATTCACCAGAAGAGAAGGCAAAATAGCATAGTAAAACTAAAATATTAGATCAAGATTTTCTTTTTTTGGACTTCAGGACTGAAGAATGATTTATGGAATATGATGAAATAGCATAATGATACAGAAACAATCAAACAGCCCAATACCTGTTCCAGGGCTTCCCAAGAAAGCCATATGAGGCGGTCTTCTCAGACCAACTTTCATACCAAGGGCCCTACGCCTCTCATCCAAAAGCATACCCTTTGCCCATTTTCTCAGTTGTATCTTGAGGTCATGCAACCCCACAACATTTGATAAAGCATCTTCAAGTTCATCCATCTTAGCTTTTGTTTTAGAGCATGCTTCAAGTGCTTTTCTATTTCTCTGCTCTTCAAGATGCCACTGCAATAGTTTACACAACTCCTCACTCCTTGGACCTGGTGAGAGATGATTCAAAGGAGTCATGCCTTCCTGCAAATTTAAGGTTACACAAATTAACAGTGTTTTATAATAAAGAAAATTAATTTAAAATGGAAAAAATTGAGCACTGGCATCTACAATACATTGTCCTCTGCACTGCAGTCAGCATTATACTCCAGCAATGTCTTAACAGTTGAGTGATCTTCCACTCTGATTGAGTACCAAACTGCAAGGTGTAACGGTGTCATTCCATTCTGCAAGAATAAGACAAGTAGGAAAAAAGCAGTTCATATTAGAAATTGTCTTCCAAAGTTCCCAGTTTAATTTGAAACAAAACAAAAAATGGATAACGTGGCGCCAAGAAAGCAGACATTCGCTTTGGCTTCAATAATAGCACCATGAGCAAGAAGCAACCGTGCAGCTTCGCTGCAACCACTCTTTGCTGCCATGTGTAAAGGAGTTTCTCCATACTGCAAATTTCAGGATGATAACAACCACAACGAAATCAGAGTGTTAATCAAGAGAAGCTTGCATAAATTTATAGAAAGATCTAAGCAATTGGTATAAAATTTGACCAGGAAACTGACACATAAGCATGTACTCTCCGCTTACCATATTCCTAGGCTCCAGTTCAACCTTCTCAGCTCCTTGCCAATCAAGAAGAAATTTAACTATCTCAGCCCTGTTGTAACCAGCAGAAACATGAAGTGGAGTCTGCGCCATCTGCAATTAAGCAAATCAAGTTAAAATTTAAAGAAAAAAAAATACAGTCAGATAAAAAGATGCATGAACTTTTCTTCTTTCTTTAACTCAGTCACAGATACCATAGTCAACCATACAAGTGACAACAAATTCACCAGTTTCCATTCAATTGTGTCCATAACAGATCCACCAACCAAACTCAAGAGCAAAACGAGCAAAAATACACGAACCAACCCAGCAGATAAAATTAAGCAAGATCTTTCATTTTCACAATATACCCGTTAAAGAACACCATTTTCACAGAACCTAGAAAAACCCACCCGGTAACAAAACAGAATCATGAACATGATGAGAATTAAAGAAAGGAAACTAATGGGATCTTACAACAGGGTTTCTTTCATTGAGGAGATAAGGGTTTCCACTGAGTAACCTTTGGAACCCAAGAAGATCTCCCGATTGAGCACAGCTATGAATGGTGGCAGGCTTGGAAGTTCTCGACCCTTGACCCTGACGATTCCGCTGCATTGTTTCTGTGTTCATTTTATGACTTTCTTTTCCTTTCCTTTATTGGTGGCTTCGCCTCTATTTCCCACCAAACAAAAAGAGAGCGAAAGAATTTGGATTTCTTGGAATTTTCTCTTGGAGCGTCCTTGGCGGTCAGTCTGTAATATGGCAAGTCCGACTTTAGTGCACAAATCTAACACTTCCGTCCAATTTTTCCTTTTCATCGGTATCACTTTTGGAAAAACTAAATTATCTCATGTGTCGGTCTGTAAATCACGCGGAGATAAATGTACGAATGCCCAATTTGTTTCACGGTTGAAAAATATTTAAAAAAAAATTGTTTTTTTTTCTCAAAATAATTTTTTAATATTTTTAAATCTTTTGATGAACAAATATAAAAAAATAAAAAATATATATGTTATTTTAATATATTTTCAAATAAAAAATATTTTATATTACCACAAACTCTTAAACATCACTATGATAAAATTGGATGTTGATAGGTCTAATACCTATCCAAAAGCATAGGACAAGCTCCAACTCGAGTTCGAATTTTGATGAGCAAGGTGTGTACTACGACCAACTCATTTGACCCCAGTACATTCACTCGTTTTTTATAAAGTTGTTAGTTATAATTAAATACTCTTACATCTACATTCAGCTATAAAGTCGGTCATGGCTTGCCCCTTGATTACGGACATTGGTTTATACTGCAACCCATACTCTTCCAATTCTATTGCCTATTTTACTAGTCGTCCTAACATGTCTGGTTTGTGAAGGATCTGTCTCAAAGGCTGGTCCGTCAATACCACCACCTGGTGTGCTTGGAAGTAGGCCCTCGGCTTCCTGGAAGTTGTCACCAGTACCAAGGCTATTTTTTCTACCCTCAAGTAGCGGGTTTCGGCACCTAAAAGTGTCTTGCCCACATAGTAGACTAGGCGTTATACTCATTCTTCCTCCCTAACCAGCACTACACTGACAGCCCGGTCTGTCACCCTCAAATACAAGAACAGAGTCTCCCCCTCTTTGGGCCGAAAGAGAACATTTAAGGAGGAAAGGTAAACCTTCAGCTCTTCAAAGGATTTCTGACACTCGAGTGTCCACTGGAAGTTGGGGGTATTCTTTAGAGCTTTGAAAAATAGCAAACTTCGTTCCCCCAGTCTAGTTATGAATCTGCTCAAAGCTGCTAACCTCCCTGTGAGGTGTTGCACCTCCCTCATTATCCTAGGGGGATTCATGCCTAAAAGTACTTGAATTTTTTTTGGATTGGGCTCAATCCCTCTATGGTTGAACAGAAAACCCAACTCCCCCGCGGATGGCGAACATGCGCTTAAAGGGGTTCAACTTCATACTATGGCTCTCCAGTACTTGGAAGACTTCTATGAGGTTTTGTAGATGATGTTCAAAAGTCATAATTTTTACCAACATGCATCCACATATCCTTCTATGATCCTGCCCAACTGATGTTTGAACACCTTGTCCACAATCCTCTGGTATGTTGCCCTTACATTCTTTAGACCGAAAGGCATAACCCTGTAGCAGTAGGTCCCTCTTTCGGTTATAAAGGATGTTTTCTCTTCATCAACTGGATGCATGAGGATTTAATGATACCTAAAGTATGCATCCAATAAGCTGAGGAACTCATATCCCGCTATTGAATCCACTAATTTATCTATTTTGGGAAAGGGGCAGTTGTCCTTCGGGCAAACCTTGTTTAAGTCGGTGAAGTCCATACTCATTCACTATTTGTTATTGGCCTTCTTTATCATCACAACATTGGCGAGCCACTCAGGGTATGTTACCTCCCATATGAATCCTATTGACATGAGCTTATCTACCTCTTTAGAGATGGCTTTCTGTCTTACATTTCTCTTTTTTTATCGTATAGAGGGAAAGCTAGGGTCTACACTCAGTAATCAGCCTTGTTGAACTAAGCCAACCTAAGAAATCCTCGCTGATCAAACTCTTCAAGGAGCCAAGTAAAACACGAGTTGGTGTGAAGTTATTTCAGGGCTGATCCTTGACATGTCCTCTGGATGGAAAGCAAAGTTGCTTTTCTGCGATACCAACAGCTTTATGAGGTCGTGTTTCTATTTACTGTTCAGGGTGCAACCCACTTTCGTGACCTCTTTATTGGTGGAGCTCAAAGGAACTTCAACTAATTCTTTAGATGCCTCTATTCTGACTTCGGGCTTCTCTTTGTAGGCTTCAGGACAATCAATCAATAAGGCATTCTTGCCCTTCAGACATGTGTTTGCGTACTCTCTTGAGACTTCTTAGTTCTTCTTCACCACAACTACCCCTTTAACAGTTGGGAACTTCAGGGTCAAATACTTAGTGCTGACTACTGCACTGATCTGGTGGAGCAGTGGCCTCCCGGTGATGGCATTATATGGGAGATGGGTGTCAATGACCATAAAGGTCTGTTAGAGAGTTACACAATGAGGTGCAGTTCCCATAGTGACGGTCAACCCCATTACCCCTTTCACAAGCACTGCTGACCCTTCTATCCGGATGAGAGGTGTTAATACTGGAGTCATTTTGGAGGTGTCTATGCCCATCTTTATCATGACCTCTGCTGATAGGATGTTCACTGAGCTACTGTTATCTACTAGGACGCACTAGAGTCATTTTGGAGGTGTCTATGCCCATCTTTATCATGACCTCTGCTGATAGGATGTTCACTGAGCTACTGTTATCTACTAGGACCATGTGACCCTTCACGACCGTGGAAATCACCAAGGCATACTCATGTGGGTGTTTAATTCCTTGCCCATCAGCAGGGGTGAAGGTGACGGGTTTATGCCAATAACTTTCTTAACCCATTGTAACTAGAAACTTGATCTCTCAGCCTTGTTCTCTTATTACTAGCGACACCTACATTGGTTGATGAGCCCCTAGTATGATAAGAACCTCTAGGAGTGCTGGTCTCTGTTGTCTCACTTCACCTCCCTCTCGTCCAGAGATGAATCCTTTTTTAAGAATTGTCTAAGGTATCCTTGTGCTAGAAGTCTCTCCATATTTTTTTTGAGAGCATAACAATCCTCGGTATCGTGTCCTTTCTCCTTATGAAACTAGTAGTACTTCTTGGAGAACTTGAGATTGGGATTAGGCTTTAAAGGAGGAGGATATTGAAGCAAGTTTTGACCCCTCAAAGCCATGTAGATTTTTGTATAACTGGTGTTCACAGGGGTGTAGACCCTTTCGAACCTAGTAGGATGTTTACCAGAAGGCCATTTCTTCTTAACATCTTGTCGTTTAATAGGGGGACGGTTCCGGTTGGGAGGTTTAACTCTAACCCCCTCTCTATGAATTTAGGAGGAGTTTCTATGAGCAACCAAGGCTTCCTTCACTCTAATATGGCTCTCGATCATTTGTTTGACCCTCAAGAGAGCTCTGTCCTGTAGCGGGTGGAGCTGTTTCCACAAATCTTCACTCCTAGCCCCCTTGATCCAAGCCTCATAAGTTATGGGTTCCAATAGGTCCTCCACCTGAAGCATTTCTTCATTAAATCTCCTCAGATATGCCCGAGTGAACTCCTTCTCGCATTGGATAATTCCAAATAGCTCTGTGGAGCTTTTTTTCATTGGGATGTTGGTGCTGAAACGTGCTACCAGCTTAGCATAGAGATCCTGAAAGCTTAAGATCGATCCTGACTTTAAGTTGTTATACCATATCCTCATGTCCCCTCTGAAAGTGGTAAGCAATATCTTGCATATGACGTCATTGTCATGGATGACTAGCTCAAGGCTCCTCCTCATATTTTGGATATGTTCTTGAGGGTCTGTAAGTCCATCGTATTTGTCCAGGTTCATCTTCACGGATAAATACTCTTTGCGTACCTTGACTTCCAAAACTACGGATAAATACTCTTTGCGTACCTTGACTTCCAAAACTCTCTTGGATATTGGAGAGCCTTCCATTTGGTACTAGTGGGCAGGTTGGTGATGTCGTGAGTTCTCCTCAGCCCTTCTTTTAGGTTGTTCTCGGTGTGAATCAAATGAACTGAAGGAATCTAGAATGGAATGGTGGAAGTGATGAACTTTTTCTCTCCCACGGTGGATAGTTTGAACTCTACAAGAATGTTCACTTCTCACTGGTAACGTGAGACAATGTGAACGTTCTCGAGTTGGACTACGAGAACGATGTCTAGGTGGTTCCTTCTTATTCTACCCATACCCCTCTACATAATTGAGGTGTCTTCGGGTTACAGGGGTTCTTTGTGGCTGTGGTGGTAAGATGTGTGTTGGGACATCATGAGCTAGTTGAGGATGAACCATGAGCTGTCCTCTCAATCTAACGACCTCTTTAGAGAGCAAACATATCTGCTCAGCCATCTTCTCAATCTGAGGTTGGGCGGACGTACCAGCAATAATGTTGGCATCTGTGATATGCCCTGATGTGTATGGATCTGTCATGTTGGTGTAATAGATGGAACCGTACGTCAATCTGACGATCTCTTTAGAGAGCAAACATATATGCTGAGCCATCTTCTCAATATGAGGTTAGGTGGACGTACTAACAATAATGTTGGCATCTGTGATATGCCCTGATGTGCATGGATCTGTCATGTTGGTGCAATAGATGGAACCATACGTCAAAGTTTAGTTTTTTGCTAGAGAAGTAATTAGCTTTTGTAAAGGTTCCTACAAATGGCGCCAACTGATGAGGATACAAAAATCACAGGGGATATTTTGGAATGAATTGCTTCTAGAGATCCTTGTACGTTATTCACATTGTGTTCTACGACCTTCACTTCCAGCTTCTTCTTTAATGGATCTCCTCAGGGGGTGTGAAATTCTTCTGGAATAAATACATGTACAAAGTTCCTTAGAGACCCCTGGGGTGTTGATGGGGGACTCCGAAGATCAAGTCAGTACGAGGTATTTTTATGTTTTAAAATGATATTAATGAGCTTTTATGAAGATAAAGAAGAGGAAAGTGAAGAAGATATAGAATTCAGGTAGAAGAAGAAGAAATGTGTTTATGTCTCAAAGTATAAGGTTTCGAACCCCTTTTCGTATATTACTGTCCTTTTTTATATTACATGACTTGACCTGTTTCATGCAACGTAGGAGGGGTAGAAATGTAATCTTGTACTAGTAAGATAATATTATTTTACTGCTCGTACCATCACGTCTAATTAACTGCTTGTTCGTATTTAATAGGATGTGGTGGGTATCATAATTACTAACCCAGACCCAGAGTATGAGAGGCTCAGTGTGGAATTACCTTTCAGCTATGCATTCAACCTGAGGGTGTTGGGTTCTACTCACATACTAAGCCCATAAGGAGTTGGGTTCAGTTTATGACTGCACCCAAAAATGGTCAAGGACGGATGCGCCATAGCCCAACGTGGAGTTGGATGCGATTGTGTGTCCCTGACCCAATAAGGGATTGGGCGCTGATCCCTCATAGCCCAACGTGGAGTTGGGTGCGGGCGCGTCCATGGCCCAACGTGGGGTTGGGCATGGGCACACCCTTACCCAACTTGGAGTTGGGCGCAAGAATGCCATGACCCAACCTAGGATGGGCACTAAAAAAAACATAGCTATATTTCGGGTTATGATTTTTGTGCAATGACCTTTAAATAGGGGAGGCTTAAGGAAACCATAAAGCATCATGGTTGATATTTTATTTTCTAATGATATTATTAAATTAATAAAGTTTATTAAATTTACTCGAACCAATTACATGAATATATATATATATATATTAAAAAATATTTATATTTTTTTGATATCTTTTATACCAAAATAAAATTTAAGTAACGCGGGTCACCTAATGTAACACTAGCTTAGGATCCAAAGCCTATTAGGTTAAAATTTATAGGGTAAGACTTCTCCTGTAAATAGAATTGCATGCACATGTACAAAGGTTGAAAACTGATGGCGATCCTAGTATCAACTGCTGCTGCAAAATTTTCCAGCACACTCTCCTTCGCTTGATTTATATTTTGATAATACTACCTTTCCAAAAATAATTTGAAATGGTTATTAAAATTATTGATTCTCAATATATATAATTTTAATTATTATGTTTTTGAGAAAAAAAAAAACTAGAATAATGGTTATCAAAACAAGTATTCAAAATTGGACGCAGCATGTCCCACTTTTTAAGATTTTAGCTAACGCTATACTTCTGAACGATGTCGTAAAACCAGTCGGAGCTTAAAACTGTGCGTTTTAATTTTGCAGTTGCACCCAAACTGGACAGCAGAAAGAAAGAAAGAAAGAAAGAAAGAAAAGAATTTGATGAGGTAGATCTAGATCTCCTCTCGGTTTGAGCAAACGGTCAGCCACTCTTTCCTTTTACGTTTTATAATCTTCCTCAATTCTACCCCTATTTACAATTTGTTCTGCTTTGTCTTCCCCAACGCAGCATCTCTTGCCGTTTCACAGACAACCCAATCAATCCTCAATTTAGGGTTTCGAGATTATAATAAACTAGAATTATTATTTTTCTTTTGTAAAAATTAGATGATGCCGCCGGTAAAAACATCCTATCGGGACCGGACACAAGAGTTTCTGAGTGTAGCAGAGAGGCTAAAGAAATCGTTCTCATCGGCGAGCAATGCGGCATCATCTAGTACCGGTAGCAGCACGAAGCCGGATGCTACGCGATCTGCTGTGGTGATTCAATCCGAATTTAATAAAAGAGCATCCATGATCGGGTATGGGATCCACCAGACATCTCAGAAGCTGGCGAAGCTGGCAAAACGTGAGCTACTTCCTTCTCCTTTTGTCCTCAATTTATATGATTTTGATGATTGATAATTGATGTGAGTAATATCGTGTTGTGGCAATGGTAATGGTGATGTAATGGTAATGATTGAATAAAGAATTTGGTACATTCTTAAAAAACAAGATTAGTAAAATTCACTTCATCGTTGGTGTAAAACAATAATTCTATTCATTCCTAAAGCAAGTACGAGGGCTGGAGCTTTGTTCTTCGAAAAGTGAGGATCCGAATATCTTGTGTTTATCCATAGAGATTTCTTAAGGATAAGTTTTTGTCGCTGCTATTATTATTATTATTTATTTTTGGAAGGGAGTTAGCACATGTTCAGAAAAATTGGTAACTGTTTCTCGCATGGTGGTTGTTTTTTCATTCTTTCTATCTATCTTTGAATGCTATCGTCTTTGTTATTTTTCAATTCTTGGTCCTGTACAAAAGAAAAAAATGTTTGTATGACAAGAAAAGAAATGTGTTTTGCCAAATGTGATTTAGAAAATACATAATTAAAATATCGTTACAAATATTTTTCCTTTATTATTCATAGTCTTAGACTAAGATTATTGTTTGTTAATTTGGAAAGTGTAATCAATCAATTTAATGTTCTTTATTGAAAATGTTCCGCATTCTGGAAAGAATCTTCCAAATAAAAATATAGGAGTGGTACAAGGATTTTGTGGCAACTCAGACCAAACCAAAGTGCATCAGCTGATCAGTAGCTCTTTCCACTTTCCTCCGGTGTTAGTTTGATGTATGGTTTATGCTTCCTAGTAGAACATTTACATAATTTTAAGGTTCAAATTACTTAACCTGGCATATTTTGAAGGTTTTCAGTTCATAGGAGTGGGAAGAAGTTGACGAAGGTGAATATAATGAGAAGGCAACTCTGTAATACTGATTCTTAGTGAGAATTATCATATTCCTCATATTTTACTTACATGAGTTTCAATCTTATCTAATTTAGGCTCATTATGTAAGTATTGTCATCTTGATCCCCATCTTTTATTAGTCTCTTCTTTTGTTTTTATTCCAATGAAATTTATGGAGGTGACTTTGTATCAATGATTACTAGTGCTTGGAAATTGAGTTTTTTTGGAGATTTTGGGAGTATGTGGATAGAATTGAATTTGAGAATCTTCAAGAACTACTCTCTGGAAGCATTTATTGTGAGAAGACAGTTTTCTTGCCATCCTTATGGTGCTCTTTCTTGAGGGCTTTTCCAGAAGTGTCTGGTGGATTGTCAATGATATTGAATTTCTCTGTTGTATTTGCTTTGTAATTTTGTTTTACTTATTTCCTCAATCCTTATTGATGAATTCTCTTCTCAGCAAAAACAGAACCTGGAAATAATTAGTACACGGGTATGGTTGCAACTATTAGAGTTTCACATCTTATTGGTAGTTCCTCTGTTTCTCATATAACTTTGTAAATTTCCATAAATAAGAGAAGTTTAGTTGTTCTTAAGTTTTGAATTAAACAAATCATTATTCTGACTGGGAGAGCCATGGGGTCTCAGCTCTCCTGGGAAAGCAGTACACCTCCTGGAAATATAGAGTGTTGCATGTGGAAAATTGTCAGAAGGTATCTAAAACTACCGATTGAATATGATAATCAGACCTCATCACCTTGATGGTAGCTGCAACAAAATTTTAGGAATTGAAACCATTGAAATGGATGTTGATTTGTAAGTCTTTTCATTTTTCCGTTCATTGTTTGATATCTTCTTACACCAGGAATTCTACAAATGCAGCCCTTTATTATGTCAGTTTTATGGAAATTTGTGATTATATGATGAGTTTTTGTTGTGCTAGATCTCTCTTACCTTTTCTGTGTTTTTCACCCTCTGTTTTAGCAATTGGTCATTCCATTGCTTGGATCTAAAACAATGAATTACTTTACATTCAATGTTTACAGACTGAGTTTGAAAACAATATAGACATTTTGAGGTTGGAATTGACGTGTAATAATCTAATGAAGCCAAAAAAATGTTTAGCATTAATATTTCTTGCATTTTGATCAGTGGCGAAAAGAACATCGGTGTTTGATGATCCAACTCTGGAGATCCAAGAATTGACAGCAGTTATAAAACAAGATATTACTGCACTTAATGCAGCTGTAGTAGACCTCCAACTCCTTTGCAACTCCCAGAATGACAGCGGAAACATCTCAAGTGATACTACAACTCATTCAACCACAGTTGTAGATAACCTAAAGAATCGCTTGATGACTGCTACAAAGGAGTTTAAAGAAGTCCTCACAACACGGACAGAGGTAAATTGAAAGTTGCTATCTAACACATGAAGCAGCTCATGATTCCATAATCAGGATTTTTGGTTTTGTAATGTATTGTTGATGTCTTGAATTTTATGTAAATGTACAGAATCTAAAGGTTCATGAGAACCGAAGGCAGTTGTTTTCTTCCACTGCTTCAAAAGACTCTTCAAATCCCTTTGTTCGTCAGCGTCCACTCACTTCCAGGACAGCTGCTAGTGCAACACAGGCTCCTCCCCCTCCATGGGCCAATGCTTCTGTATCCTCATCCCAGCTAGTTCCCAGGTACAAGTTACAGCATTTGTTGTGCTATTAGGAAGTTGTAGTAGGAATGGCCTCGTATTTTCTTTACTTTTTTTTTTCTTCTTTCTTATGTACCAATTCATGAAATTTCCTTCTATTCTTGACGTGGATTTTTTTTGGGGTGAGGATGGGTTGATTGATATTCTGATATGTGAGATTTTGTGGGTCTATAGACAAGAGTCTTTATTTTCCCACTGAAAATTGTCCCTTCTCCTTTGCAGCAAATCGACAGATGTTGAGTCCCAGCCACTTTTGCAACAGCAGCAACAGCAAATGGTTCCGTTACAAGACAGTTACATGCATAGCAGAGCTGAAGCCCTTCAAAACGTGGAGTCAACAATCCATGAGCTGAGCAACATCTTTACTCAACTAGCAACAATGGTTTCTCAGCAAGGAGAGCTGGCAATCAGGTTTGTTCTTTGTTCGGGTTTCCATTGCTACAAATGATGCTTTGATTAAGCACAAGTATTTCAGTATTTGTGCATAAATAGATGCATGAGGATCATCTGGACAGTTGAACTCTTCAGCTCCTCGTACTGGGAACAGTTTCTGTGTCTCCAAGTCCTAGACACGGCTGCGTCTTTCTTAAAGATGACTGGTATGTTGGCTGCTGCTATCTGCCAATGCATCTTATGATTGGGGATTGGCAGTTTGAGAGGAGTAAAAATTCACCAGTATGAAGGAACAAATGTAAAACATAATAAAAATCCTTACTGAAAGCAAAGGCAAAAGAAATTGCTTTAATCTATTACTGTTTATTTAGCAATCATTTACAACTCACCTAAGGGCATTGCTGACACAGGATTGACGAGAACATGGATGAGTCACTGTCAAATGTAGAGGGCGCGCAGGGCCAACTGGTCAGGTATCTTAACAGTATTTCATCCAACCGATGGCTGATGATGAAAATATTTCTTGTACTTATTGTATTCCTCATGTTTTTCGTTTTTTTTGTGGCATGAGAGTATACAAGAAAAGGCACCGGAAGCGTATATTTCCTGCTCCCAATGTTTTTTTTTTTTTTTTTTCCTTTTGTCTCTATTCTCTACACAGTTTTGACTTTAAACCCTGCTTAATTTGTTCCGGAAATCCTTCTTGTATCCTTGTATGCAAGAACGAGGACAAGTGCATAATAATGATAAAATAGGGCTTGGTGTAATTGTTCCTATATGATCACGTCACTCATGGCATTGATACTGGGGTGGTCTTGTGCTGATTGTGGATTTTGGTAAATGTTATGCTATGCGGTTCATGGCTGAAGTGGCGTCCATGTAATATTCAGATAGCGATCCTGATTATTATTTTAAGCGACTTATTAGGGACCTCACTGTTATTGTGATTGGTATTGTGGCAGCTTTTATAGTTGTGGTTTTAAAAAAATTGTTTTATAAAATGTATTTTTGGTTAAGATTGGTTTGGTATTTATATATGTTTTATTAAAATTATGGTTGAAATTAAGGTTGAACAAAAAAGTAGTTTTGGTTAGGAATGCTTTTCTGAGGTTGTAAAATAATTTCAAAAAATATAAATTAATATTAATTATTTTTAATTTAAATATTGTAGATTTAACTACTGCTATTATATCATGAAATAAATAATACTTTATATAAAATATTTTTTATTGTTCCATTAAGCTATTTACAATTCTATCACGTATGAAATACATCCGACAAGGATTACAGTTTCATTGGTTTCTTAAACGAGCAACAACATTCGGTAAAATATCATTAAGAATAAAATTGGGATTGCGATCTTCATCTAATTTATCATTAGTGTCATAGAATAATATTAAACACTAATTTTTTTAAATAAAATATAATTAAAAATTAAAAATAATTTATTTTATTTTATTTTACTGGGTCGGATAGGTTGGTGGTTATGTTTTAAAATATATTAAAATAATATTTTTTTATTTCATAAAATATATTTTTGATATTAATATATAAAAATTTAATTTAATTTTTATTTTAAAAAATAGCAAAATAACGACAATTTAACCATAATCCAAACATGACCATAATAATCATCATTTATAAAAAGATATGGCTTCGCATTGGCATATAGAGAAAAAAATCTCTATGATAGTAAAGTATAATAAATTACTTTATCCAGGCATAAATATCTGGCACCCCATGAATTTAATTTCTTACTATGGGTAGAGTCTGCAGAGAATGAGAGCTCAATTATAATTTTCAAATTAGAAAATTGAATTTACTGAAACAAGCGGGAAGCATGTGAAAACAGCCTTTTCCTGTTTCTTCTCACCCTATGTTGCAAACGCAGTCACCAATAGGGCCTATGAACAGTAAATGTTGTTTCTTTCTTTACCAAACATTTGGCTCCTGCGTTTTGCTTCAAACGCAAACACCACTTTGTAAACAAACGATCTCAAAGTCTGTTTACGTTGATAGACGTTGGTCATCACAAACAGTAATGCAGCGTTTAGTTACTGTTTTAGGGTAGAATAGATGGAGACATTGAAGATGTAAATATTTTTGGTTGAAGAGACAAACAAATAATTTTAGAGTGAATTTTTGTATTTTTAAAACAAGAGGTACACATGGAACATGTCTTTAGAAATAATATTTATTATTTTTAAAATATCATTGTAAAAACTTCTAGTTCTAAAATTTTTTAAGACATGTAAGAATAAAAATAATTATTATGATAATTTTAGAACTCAATTCGAGGGTCGATTTGGGGTGAAGTCTATGTCACCAATCAAGACTTGGGTCACGAGTCGTGTTGACATGGGTTAACCCGATTTAGCGTAAGAATAAAAATGATTAGTATTATAGTTTTAAAACTTGATTTGAGAGTTAACTCGGGGCAAGGCTTGGGTCACGAGTGAGGTTGACTGTTGACCCGGATCAACATAAGGACAAAAGTGATTAATATCATAGTTTTAAAATCTGACTTGGGGGTTGATGCTAAGTAAAGCTCAAGTTATATGTTTGGAGGGTCAACCTGAGTGTACCTGAGTTAATATAAAATAAAAGTGGTTATTATAATAGTTTTCAAACTTGATTCGGAGGTCAATCCAAGTCAAGGTCTGGGTCATAGATTAGGATGATCAACCTTGGTTGATCCTGGTTAATGTAAGGATAAAAATTGTTATTATTATAGTTTTAAAATAAAAAATGAAGGTTGATCAAAATAAGATTTATGTCACAGGTTGAGAGAGTCAATACAATACTAACTTGAATTTGAAAAGAGAATTTGACATTAACTCTGAGTTAGGTCTAATAACCATGACACTAAGTGTTTTAAAGAGAATTTGAATTCAAATCCTTCATTTATAGTATTTAAACTTAAAAAATGATTTATCGTAAGAGGAAGCTAAAGCAACTCTTTAACTTAGTAACCTTTATATATATTATTTCTCTATGCTTGATAATTTTTTATACAAATTTTCTAAATTGACTAGCATAATAGATTGATAATATCTATTATTCATATAACATTATGCAGCCTTTCTAAGTAAGTTACAATGAATGGTAAGGTTTTTAAAGTAATCTTTTATGAAGTCTTGTATGCCCATATCATTGAATCATGTCAAGCTTTAGGATTGTTTTTAACTAATTTTTGAATGTTGAATATTAAAGTTTTTTTGGTTGATTCTGCTTGTCCATTGTGTTGGCATAATAAGAAGTAGAATAAATTATTTTAAGTTTATACTCTTCAGTGAATTGCCTTACATTTTTCCTAGTGAATACTCATCCTTAGCCAAATACTGATGGTTTCTATGAGTTTAATATTGGAAAAATGCACCGCATCTTGTACTCAATACATTTATAGGCTTCATTAAAAGCCTTAAAACATGCAAATAAGTCATAGTGACTCATTTATTCATGTGTTTAGAATTCCTAACAATTACCTTTTAGATATAAGTCATTTGGCCTAGAAATAAATTGTTGTTATTCACCCTATTCATACTAATTTCTTATTTACTAAAAGGTTGATTAGGCAACCCATATTATTTATGCTCATAAATTGGACTAGGCCAACATCATTGCTATATAGCCATGCATCTACCATTCTTGAGTTAATTACGAATGACTTGTCATATGCTTTAACATTCTCAGTTGACCATGTAATAACCAAACATCAAAGTTTGATGTAAGGATAATTGCACACACATGTTAGCATGCATCCAATCTCACACAAGTAAGATGTTATAGCTTGTTTTTGTTTCAACCATAAAGAAAGACGTGAATGAGGTCTTAAACCCAACCATTAATCCATCTATAACACTCCTATAATGTCTTTATGTCCTTTATAAAATTTGACATGATTATTATCATATTCTAATTTTAAGCCTTTATTTTTTTTAAATATTTTTTTTAAAAAAAAATACAAAAAAAAATACAAAAATCCCAAACAATGTATTTTCAACATTATTTAACCAATTCTGGCTATTTCATTTTCAACCCCTTTACCTATTATTTTTGTGTATACAAATCATTATGAAAAATCAAAAAAATAAAAATATAAAAAATTGTATTTGAAAAAAGTTTGGAGAGTATAGTGTATTTGGAGATGGAGAAGGACTACAGTGAAGATTAAAGAAAAAGACTAGAGTGGATGGATAAAAAGGAATAAAAAAAAGGAAGTGGGAGACTGTTTGTATATAAGGTGTTAAGAATTAAAAAAAAGGAAAGAAAAGTGTGTGGGTGTGTGTAGAAGAGGGAGGAATTGAAAAATAAAAATTAGACCTTATATTTTTCCACTCACCAGCACAGTCACTCATTCTCCTTACCTCTCACATGCACTCACTCACTAATTCTCTCTTCCACTCACCAACACACACCATATAAAGACCAAAAAAATAAAATAAAAATAAAACATTTAGCCTCTTTCATCATGCATGGTTTGCCACAATCATTTTTTTCCTTGTAAAAACCCAAACTCAGCTTATCTCTAAGTGGAGGGAATCATTTAAGAACTAGAGGAAAAACCTATAAAAATTTTGATGCAATCTAAGCACCAAAGGATCCATTAGAGGTTCCGGTTGGTCTAGTTACAAGGCTTAGAGCAAAGAGGTTTACAGAGGCTTCAATGAACTTCTTCAAGATACGTGGGCTAAAGTGGACTTCAAGAGGATATTAAATAATAAGGAGCAAGCCATGATAAATCTTATTCATGTTCAAGAGGGGTTAGTTGGTGGAACCAAAACCATTACACAAGAATTGAGAGAAGAAGACTAGATTCAGATAGTTTGATCTTTCGAAACTTTTTTTTTATTCATAACTGGAGCTACAAGTTGAATTTTGAGGTGATTCTAGTTGTGCTGGAAACTAGACCTCCATATCTTTCCAACAATATATGGCACACATTCTAATTCTTTAAGACGAGAGAGAACCATTCGTTTGAAGTTGCGCTTTCCTGCTGCCAGACAAAATACGAAAATAACCGAACTTGTCTTATTAAATTAGTTGGGCTATTAAACTTTCTTTATTTTATGAGAAAACACTTGTTTATTTTATTTATTTTAATTAGTTTGGGCTAGTTTTAGCTTGGGTTGATTAGTATTTAAATTGGGTTTATATGAGACCTATTAGAAAAATTAGAGTTTTTGGCTTGGGGTATAAATACTCTTGAGAATAATTTTCAGTATACTTTGTTTTGGCTAATAATATTCTGATTTTGCCGATATTTGGTTGTCAATCTTGGTTCTTGATTGAACTTTCAACTCTTCAAAAAATTGACCAATCTTTATTGTGAATTTATATTCTTTTTGGTCATCTCCAGGTGTAGGCGTGATTTGGTTGGTTTATAGTCTTATTGCTTTTGAGCAGGTCTTTCATTGTGATAAACTCATCCTATTTTTAGCAAACTTTAGATAGATCTTGGGTTTGCGAATTCCATTCAATTCCGCTAAGGTACACATCAGTTGGTATCAGAGCATATCTAATCACATGTTATATCCTTCAATTTGTGTCTTTTATTTCTTGATTTTTCTTGATTAGTTTCGGCCACAAATACTAAAAATAAAATAAAATTAGGGTTCTTGCATCCTCTTGAATTGTTGAACACCAAAATCATAAGGTCGTGTTCTTATTGAATCTTGATCTTGCCACAATATATACATTAAAAAAGTGTTGATTTTTTTTCTTAATATCGGAATTGGTATAAAAAAAAAAAAGAAGAGAGGCTTGATCTTTAAAATTTTAATTGTTGCCACAAAAAGAAGAAGAAGAAGAAAATCAACATTTTGGAGTTTGGCCGAGAGCTAGGGAAATAAAATTGGTCATTGGAAATTTGTGTTGCTCTTTATCTTTTTTTTAGGCTCTATCATTGTTTGATTTAGTTTTCAGTTTGGATAGTAAATCTCTTTAGTATTATTGCTTTCATTTAGTTTATTTCGCGTCTTCGAATCGTCATATGTCATATTACTTGTATAAATTTGCATTTCTACTTGTGAATTTGTCATCTTAGTTTTGTTTTTGTTAATTTCATAAATTTCTTGCTTCTTAAGTCTATATCAAATTTATAAATTCACTATGTAGTTGGTTGCTTTTCTAAATTATTGCTAAGTGATTTCAAGAACTAAGGAAAGACAATTTGAGTGGAAAAAGGTGTAGGGAGCATATTGGAGTAAAAAACCTATAAATTTGTGTGAAACACGAGTGTATGAGGTGTTATTTTTATTGCTAACGATTTTCGTGCATGTTTAAAAAAAATATGCTACAAAAAAAGGGTGAAATCCTAAAAAATGGGCTTTCGAGAATACAACAACAGATGAAATTTATGTTTGGTGAGCTGATGACTAGGATTAAAAAATTGAAGACTAGGTTTGATAGGGGACATAGTAAAAAAGGGTAGAGAAGCTAGGAAGGAGGAGAGTGTTGCTGGAAACTTTATAGATAAAGCCGAGGATGATCTTAACCATGGTAGTGGGTTCCGTACACATAGAGAAGAGAGGTATGAGAATTGGCCAAGGAGGGGACATATTCAACCATTTAGGGATTTTGAGTATAGAAGGGATTTTGATGTCTTGGGTGATGTAGACTGAAATTTGGGTAGGATCAAGTTAAAAATCCTAGCCTTTAAGAGAAAAACTAATCCAGAAGCTTACTTAGATTGAAAAAAACATAGAGGATTTTTGACATCCATAAGTACTCTAAAGAAAAGAAGGTTAAGTTAGCTATAATAGAGTTTACTGATTATGCATGGTTTGGTGGGAGAGATTGGTGGTAAAAAGAAGAAGAAATAAAGAAAGACCAGTTAGCACGTGAAAGGAGTTGAAGACAATAACGAAGAAGAGGTATGTTCCTAAACACTATTATAAGGAGTTGTTTAATCGTTTACAAATGATTACATAGGGTAGTAAGAGTGTGGAGGAGTATCAGAAAGAATTAGAGGTGGTTATGATTAGAGCTAATGTTAATGAAGACGAGGAAGTTACTATGTATAGGTTTTTGAATGGCTTGAATAGAGACATATCTAATGTTGTGGAGTTGCAATCTTATGTTGAATTGGAATAGTTAGTGTATTTGGCTATTAAGGTTGAAGGACAACTAAAAAGGAAGTGTAGTACACGACCTGGAGCTTATTCGGGTTGGAAGATGAATTATAGGAGAAAGGGTAGTGTGCCATCGAAGCCTTTGGTGTCTTTTAAAGTTGTCGAACCTACCTTCATGAAGAAGCAAGTTTCGGCCAGTGATTAAAAACTTAAGGGAGAAGTCCAACCAAAGCGTAATCGTGATATAAAGGGTTTCAAGTGTTAGAGATTGAGACAATATGCATCAGAGTGTGCAAATCATCGAGTTATGATTCTAATAGATGATGGAGAGATTGTGTTCAATAATAAAGAGTTTGATTGTGATGAGATGCTACTACTTGAGGATGCTAGTGAATTAGAGTATGTTGTTGGTGATAAAGTTTTGGTGATTAGAAGGTCGCTTAATGTTCAGACTAAGAAGGATGATGTGGAGCAACAAAAGGAGAACATCTTCCATACTAGATGCCTAATCAACGATAAGGTATGTAGTATGATCATTGATAGTGGTAGTTGTACTATTGTTGCTTGGTTAGAAAGTTGGGGTTGAATACCATAAAGCATGAGAGGCCTTATCAGCTTCAATTGTTGAATGGATGTGGTGTTGTTAGGGTGAATAGACATGTGATGATTTCTTTTTCAGTAGGCAAGTATAAGGATAAAGCGTTATATGATGTTGTGCCTATGCATGCTACTCATCTGTTACTAGGGAGGCCTTGACAATTTGATAGAAAAGCCAAGCATGATGGGTTTAAGAACAAGTTTTATTGGAGAAAGACGGTAGAATTTATACATTTTCCCCATGAACACCAAAACAAGTGTATGAAGATCAAATTTAGTTAAAGAAAAGCTATGAGAAGGAGCACTCAGATTCGACCAAAATGGAAGAACAAGTAGAACAACATGGTGAGAATGTGAGGAAAAGTGAAAATAAAGTGAGCCATGAGTTGAAAATAAAAAGGGACAAAGTTTTGGCCCTTAGGAAATTATGGGAGGGTCACGGCAAAAAAAGAAAGATAGAAAGGAGGCTGAGAGTGGAGAGAAAATGAGTGGAGAGAAGAAAGAACGGGTGAGAAAAGAAGAGTGTAGAACAAGTGGGGAAAAACCTTAATTTCTTTGCAAAATGTAATGATCTTAAACATTCTTATCTTTCTGAATTGTTTATGATTTTACTTGTGTATAAGGAGGCAAACTTTAACATAGATAATTTGGATTCCTGTGTTCCTAGTATTATTAAAGTCCTTTTACAAGAATTTAAAGATGTCTTTCCAGAAGAGATTCCTGGTGGCTTGCCACCAATTAAGAGAATTAAAAATCAAATCGACCTTGTTCCAGGAGCATCTATACCAAATAAGCCGACATATAGGAGCAATCCTGAAGAGTCCAAGGAACTCCAACGACAAGTGGAGGAGTTGATGTCGAAAGGATAAATTTGTGAGAGCGTGAGTCCTTGTGCAGTTCCCATGCTTCTTGTCCCAAAAAAAGACAAGACTTGACGTGTTGATTGCAGGGCTATCAATAACATTACTGTAAAGTATCAACATCCTATTACCAGATTAGTACCAGATTAGATGATATGTTAGATGAATTGTAGGTTCTAATTTTTTTTTGAAAATTGATTTAAAAAGTGGTTATCATTAAATTAGGATGAAAGAAGGGGATCAATGGAAAACTACTTTTAAAACTAAATATGGTTTGTATGAGTGATTGGTTATCCATTTTGGACTTACTAATGCACCTAGTACTTTTATGAGATTGATGAATCATGTTTTGCGTGCTTTTATTGGTAAGTAAATAGTTGTCTACTTTGATGATATTTTGATTTATAGTAAGGAGTTTGATGAGCATATGGGTCATTTGAGACAAGTTCTTGATGTGCTTAGAAAAGATTCCTTATATGCTAATTTGAAAAGTGTGACTTTTGTTTGGATATAATTATTTTTTTTGGATATATTGTTAGTGCAAAAGGTATAGAGATGAATGAGATTAAGGTTAAGGCTATTTAAGAATGGCCTACACCAAAATCAATAACAAAAGTTAAAAGTTTTCACGGTTTGACTAGTTTATATATGAGGTTTGTTAAAGACTTTAGTACGATAGCCTTTCTATTGACTAAAATCATTAAGAAATTCGTAGGGTTCAAGTGGGGTGAAGAATAAGAAAATGCATTTAGCTTGTTAAAATCAAGGTTAATTTCGGCACCATTACTCTCTTCACCTGATTTTAATAAAGCTTTTGAGATTGAATATGATGCTTCAGGAATAGGTATTGGAGCTGTTCTAATGCAAGAGAAACGACCCATTGCTTATTTTAGTGAGAAACTCAATAATGGAGCTCTTAACTGTCCCACTTATGACAAAGAGTTGCATGCATTAGTGAGAACATTGAAAACTTGGCAACATTATCTATGACCCTGAGAGTTTGTTATACATACCGATCACCAGTCATTAAAACATTTGAAGGGTCAAGGTAAGATAAGTAAGCGACATGCGAAGTGGATTGATTTTATTAAAACTTTCCTAGATGTGATTAAGTACAAGCAATGTAAGGAAAATGTGGTTGCAGATGCTTTGTCACAAAGGTATGCTCTTCTTAATACTCTAAATACTAGATTATTAGGATTTGAGTATATTAAAGAATTGTATCTTGACGATAATGATTTTGGTTTTATATATGATGAGTGCAAAGTTTCGGCCAAGGATAAGTTTTTTAGGCATGATGGATTTTTGTTTAAGGAAAATTAATTGTGTGTGCCTAATTATTTTTTTACGTGAATTGCTTGTAAGGAAAGCTCATGGGGGTGGTTTAATGGGATATTTTGGAATTGCTAAGACTTTGAATGTTTTACATGAACACTTTTATTGGTCTAACATGAAAAGAGATGTGCAAATAATTTGTGGTAGGTGCATAACATGTAGAGAAGCTATGTCTAGAGTAATGCCTCATGGGTTATACACACCTTTACCTGTTCCTAAGGAACCTTGGGTTGATGTTTCTATGGATTTTATTTTGGGTCTACCGAGGTTTAGGAAAGGAAGAGACTTTATATTTATTGTTGTGGATATATTTTCTAAGATGACACATTTCATTGCTTACCATAAAACTAATGATGCAACAAATACAATTGATCTATTTTTTAGAGAGGTCATTCGGCTACATGATACTAAAAAAGCACAGGTGGTGAAGGATTTACATACAAAGATTCAGCAACAAATAGAGAAAACAAATGAACAATATGCACACAAGGCTAATAGAGGATAAAAATTGGTGAGGTTTGAACTAGGTGATTGGGTTAGGGTGCATATGAGGAAGGAAAGGTTCCTTGAACAAAGTAGATTGAAATTGATGCCTTGAGGAGATGGTCCTTTTCAAATCATAGAAAGGATTAATGATAATGCCTACAAAGTGGATTTACCAGGTGAGTATAGTGTTAGTGCTACATTCAATGTTGCTGATCTTTCTTTGTTTGATGTAGGTGAAGATTTGAGGTCGAATCCTTTTGAGGAGAGAGGGGATTATGCAATCCAAGCACCAAAGGATCCATTGGAGGTTCTGGTTGGTTTAGTTATAAGGCTTAGAGCTAAGAGGTTCAAAGAGGCTTTCAATGGACTTCTTTAAGATATATGGGCTAAGGTGGACTTTAAAAAAATATTAAATAATGAGGAGAAAGCCGTGATTTAATCTTATTCATGTTCAAGAGGGGCTTGTTGGTGGAACCAAAACCATTACACAAGGATTGGGAGAAGAAGATTAGATTCAGATAGTTTGACCTTTGGCTATGTTTGTTTATCATACCTAGAGCTACAAGTCAAATTTTGAGGTGATTCTAGTTATGCTGGAAACATACTTCCATACCTTTCCAACAGTATATGACACACATTTTGATTCTTTAAAACGAGAGAGAACCATCCATTTGAAGTTGTGTTTTGCTGCTGCTAGATAAAATGCGAAAATAACCGAACTTGTCTTATTAAATTAGTTGGGCTATTAAAATTTCTTTATTTTATGAGGAAACACTTGTTTGGGTTTTAGACTTGTTTATTTTATTTATTTTAATTAGTTTGGGTTAGTTTTAACTTAGGTTGATTATTATTTAAATTGAGTTTATATGTGACCCATTAGGGAAACTAGGGTTTATGGCTTAGGGTATAAATACTCTTGAGAATAATTTTCAGCATAATTTTTTTTGGCTAATAATATTCTGATTTTGCCGACATTTAGTTGTCAATCTTGATTCTTGATTGAACTTTCAACTCTTCAAAGAATTGATCAATCTTTGTTGTGAATTTATACTTATTTTGCTCGTCTCCAGGTGTAAGTGTTGTGATTGGGTTGGTTTATAATCTTGCTGCCTTGAAGCAAGTCTTCCATTGTAATAAGCTCATCCTATTTTCAACAAACTTGGATTAGATATATTTTGGGTTCACGAATTCCATTCAATTTCGCTAGGTTTCGCATCAAAATCCATCTTCACCTCTAGTGAAACCAACCACCAACATTGACCCAAAATTTCCTAATTAGTTATGCCTACCCTTCTCCCCTTTACCAAATTTATTTCCGTCTTTTCCAAACCAAGAAACCATATCTCTTCACATTCATCACTATCACTATAACACCCACTAGCAATAAAGGAATTTCCATCCTTTTTTTCTCATTTATCGTCATCAAACCATCAACTCTCCATCCCCACGGTGGTCAAGACACAATAGTAGCTTCTTCCTCCTCTCGATTTCCACCATCCACAACAACACCATTGCCAACAACCCCTATCTTGGCCATGAGCCCTCACCAACCATAAAACCAACAACCATCATCAACTCACCCTTTAGCAGCGATAACCCATCTTTTTCCTTTAATAAGAAGGATATCAACCTCTCATCCACCCTTTTCATGGCCAAGTCCAGTCCCAACAGACCCATGATTTTTTAGTTTCCACCATGCCATCTTCTCCTGCTTTGATTGTTAGGAACAATGGTGACACCATAATAGCTATTAATCCACAATAGAGAGGAAGAAACATTGAGAAAAAAAATATAGGGAGAAGAGGAGATACATAAATTGATTGTGTTTGTGTGATTTTATTTTCTTTTATAGGTAGCAGTGACGCTCACCGCTGGTACATTGAGAAAAAAAAAAGGGTACACACTTCAGATCCACTAGGTGTTGGCTTCCCATGAGTGATAATGCATGAGTTCACACAACAACAACAAGAACAACAATGCTGTATAGGACCCAACAACTCCTCTGACTATTCTGACCTTGTCTAGAAGGTGTTTTGAGAATTTAATAGATCTTAATTACATGTGATAAATTGTAAATGTAATTGTTTGGTGTGTGTAAACTAGTGAAAGAGATGGGTGTGTGTGTGTGTGATGCAAGATTTTAATTCCTAGCACATGTTAGAACAAATAACATAAAAAAACAAAGAAATTTTTTTATTAAACATTTGTTTTCTTAAAAAAATGCATCATTGAAAAGTCTTAAATAATTTATAAAAAAATATTTTTGCATCAACTTTTGATTTCTTAGCTTAAAAAGAAAAAAAAGAAAAAGAAACTCAAAAAATATTTTTTTGCATGTTTAGCATTTTACATTTTTAGTAAAACAAATAATTTGCATGCTTGTGGGCTTTATAACAAGTTTACAAAGTCCATTAGAACTTGACCCAAATAAAATGACTCATTGAGCCTATATACAAAAAAATAAAAATAAAATCAAAACCCATTAATTTTTATTTACTTATGAAAATAAACAATAACTAGAGTTTTAAATAAAAGGTTCAAAACCTATTTGTAACATTCATATAGATCCAAAGTTTATTTTTACTTTGTTTTTGTGGGTCAAAGGTTATTTTCATCATCCATATAGGTCAAATGTTTGTCTTGATCTATTAGGTAAACATATTTTTGGTTTTTCAAAATTGTCAATAAGCCTATTGTTAGAATGATGATTCAACTCACTAATATGACTTGATTGATAATAACTTATAGGTTGTGATCAAGAGTGATCAAATGGTTCAACTTATTGACATGATTTGATCAAAAATTGTCACAAGTTGTGATCAGAAGCGACCAAATTGGTTAGTTTACTAATATGATTTGATCCATAAATAATCATAGGTTGTGATCAAGAGTGAGCAAAGAATTTTCAATTCACCGGTATCATCTAAAGATAGTAACTATGAATAATAAAAATAAATCAGACCATAGAATGGTTAGGTCCAACCTTCAACCTAGGGTTTAACATTCAGAGAAAACTCATTGTTTGTAAATAAACAATTAATACAACAAAATTTTAGAAATAAAAGACATCCAACAATGTAGTTTATCTCAGGTAGAATGCTTTAAGGTAATATTATCTTTCCTATAGTATAACTAATCTCTTACGCAAAACATCTAAAAGACCAGTTAGGGTTTTTAGTTACGATAAAACTAGGTGGCGACTTTTTTTTCCATATTTTTACCCTTTTCATATGATCTTAAGCTTGCCATGACGTCCACCAAGGTCAACAACTACTTCAAATGGAATTATATTAAAGTTATTAAGGTCAATCTTCTTGATTAGAATCATTAGCATAATGCTGAGTTTTGTAGTGTTATCAACTAAAACTCGCTATACTAGTACACTATTGAATTTTGTTGTGATGTCTAGAAGTTTAAGGTAACAATTCGTAGCCGTTATTGGCTTAGAAAAATCAAGACTTTGTTGTTGGTAATCCAAATGTTCTAATCGATTGATTTTGATAATTTTTGTCTTTTTTCTGTCCTATTTCTAGAATCACAATTGAGATTATGAAATTAGCCAGGTTTGGCCTCAAAAGAATATGGGAAAGCAAAAATTGTCACTCATCTTAGTGTCAAAAAGAACTTTTAATCTATCATCTTATTTGAATATGTTTTGTTCATCGAGTTGTTAAATCAAAATTTAAGATTCATTAACTTTTTCCTCCTTAGTATATAAATTTCATCCCTTTTTTTAATATACCGTTATCTAAAAAATCTAGTTGTTGACAATCATATCATCTATTTCTTTAAGTTGATCTTCTTTGCTTGTGAAGATATTTATGGTAGCCAATTTAGACTTTTTGAAATCAATTTGTATTAGTTTTGGATAATAATGTTGTCCTCAAGTTCTTTGATTGTCATTTAATGAGCAATATGTTGTGGTTGTTTATTTATTAGAATTGTTTTCGTAGTTTCTTTGAAAGCAATGTCTTTTATTTTTAAAAAATAATTGAAGCTATCTTTTTTTTCTACTATTTTTAGCTATCACTTCTTTGAGCCAATACTAAAATACTCATTTCAGTTATTCATGTTCCTGAGCTATTGGCTTAACACATTGAATTGTTTTATCTTATTGGTGTTATTGGTCAATATCTAACCCATTCTTGACTTTAGATTTAACTTTCACTTTTTTAACTTGTGGTTAAAGGCCTTTTCCAAATTTCTTTACTATCTTAATGATAAAATGTCCACTTTCCTAGAGATTTCTTTGAAGATATGCCTTTTAAGTTGCTTAGTGTTTAAATCTATGTCTTGAGTGGATAATGATAATGTTTGGTTCCTTCTTTATTATTTCAACCAAGGTATTTGATTATAATATTATCCTATTTTAGTAAAAATCAATCGCCATATATCATTACTAGATTCTATAGGATTTAGGTCAATCTTATCTAGCACTGATAAATCATGATCTTAGTTACCTTATAATAGTAGTTTGAAAGGCGCATAAGGGTTTTAATGGGAGTAATAGTTGGAAAAGAAGTAAGGGTGTCGGAAATTGATAAATTTGATCATAGATTGAGTATTGAAGGATATAGATAAAAAAAATACCTTTACAAAAAGAGACTTCATTTTCCTCTATTAGAGAAGAAGTCAAATAAGATGGAGGAGGTGAAATGAAACCTTCTTACCAAACAGGTTTTCAATGTTATCCGCTTAACCTTATTAATATCAGTTGCATGTAATATTATAAAGGAAATGACCATAATAGAGATGATGGTAGCCTTGTCCATCATATATGAGAAGTCATAAAAAAAATGAAGTGCATCTGATAAAGAAGTTGTTCAACCTAAAGATGGAATGAGGTATGCTTGTTGCACACACCTAAATAAATTCAATACCATTACAAATCAATTATCATATATTGAAAATGAGTTTGATGATAAGATTCATGAATTGATTTTGTTTCCTTTACTTCTAAATAGTAGGAAGGTTATGAGAATAGTTGTAAGAAACTCTATTATAAAGTCTAAATTGAAATATGATGATATATGTGGCTTGATTATGGCTTAAAAAGTGCAAAAACAATATTGATTTAAAGGTTCGAGTTTTAATTCAACCCTTAATATTGATATTTAAGAAATATGATAATATAAAAACTTAAATAAGTACATATTGAAACCCAAATTTTAGAGTAAAAGCAAGTCAAAGTCTTGGAAGCAATATTTATGTTATAATTATGGTAAATTTAGTCACTTCATGAGGAATTGCTTATACAAATCAATGAGCATCACCAAATGATCCATTAGAGGTATTAATTGAGTTTATTACAAGGTCTAAAACTAAAATAATCCAAGAAAAAATCATTGGGCTGATTCTGGATGTTAAGGTTAACAAGTTGCAAATATGCTAAACTAGATCTTTATGTACTGTTTGGGCCATATATAAAGCTACAAGTAAAATTTTACTATAATTTTAGATATGATGAAAATTAGACATCTCAAGCTTTCTATTCATATATGGTAGGACTAATAACTCATTCAGGAGAGAGAGAATGATGTGTTTCAAATCAGACTTGACATTAGGCAACAACTTGTGTTTTCTTTTCTTTTGTAGATTCTTTCTTGACAAGGTTTTCCTTATTATTAAATGATATTAGAGGTGGTTTTGGATTTATTTTTTCTACTGACAATTATGCTAACAAACATAAATTTTGATTCGACCACTGGATTGTGCTAAAATATTTCTAGAAGATGCTAAATGCTTTTTTTATACATGATTAAAATTTTATAGTGATCAAACATCGATAAGGCCTTGTGATAAGATCAAGAAGTTACTATGTTAGTTTTCTATTTGATGTAGGATTTTTTTTTCTATTTTTTTAGAACTCTTTGGTTATTTTTTGTGCCGTGTTTAGGATGTTTTTACGTAGTATAAATAGGGTTATTGAGCTCATATTTAGATTTTTTATAGACTTTGATTTTAGAATAATATTTTATGTGTAAAAGGTTGCTCAAACTTTAGGTTTTTCGTTGAACTTTTCTTGGACTTATCAAAGATCAACTATCTTTGTGGTGTTCATCCTATGCTTCCAATTTGTGACTCATTATAATCATAAGGTTGTGGTCTTTTTTATCCAATAACTTTGGTGCCTTAGTATGAGTTTTTCTTATATGTGAATTCAAGGGTTTTTACCCTCCAAGAAAAAGCTAAGATTGATTCTGCAAATGTTTCTACTAAAGTGGTACATGACACTATGATTCTTGTTATTTATATTTCAATTGATGATTGAGTTCTCAAGTTAGGTGCTTTATTTCATACTAAACATTAAGAAATGATACAAAATTATGTTACCAGTGATATAAAATGACGTGCTTGGTTTATGGAGAACCAATGAATGTCGTAGGTGTAGAAGATTAGCAAATTAAGTTGCCAACTAGTTTTATATGGAATTTGTAATGGGTGATACATGATACTGAATCATAGAAGAATCTGATTTTTTCAAGACAACTTGCTAATTGTGGCCATTCAATAAAAGTTTTGAGAGGCACATGATTGTCACAAAGAGAAAAAATATCTTTAATCATGATAAGAAAATTAGTATCTTGTATATGACCTTAGGACCAAAAGATACCATTGTTTTTACCAAAGCTAAAAATTATGCAGAACTATGTCACTGCAGACTCGATCATGTATGTCAAAAAAGTATGAAGCTACTTTGTAAAAACAAAAACTACTAGAGCTTAAGTCAATTTATCTAAAATGTGTGAGAGTTGTTTTTTTAGAAAATCTAAAAAAACTCAACTTCATAAAGAGTGACAAATCTTTCATGTTAAGAAAGTTGGAGTTATGATCATATAAGTATGCAACCTAAAAATGCAACAATGAGAGACAATAAAATGAGTTATGAGCAGAGAGAGTATTATAGGGCTTGTATCACTTTAGGTGGTACTATTGTCTCCTAGAGTTTAATTTTACAAAACATCATTGCTAACACAATAAAGGTACTTTATAGCTTGATAGTTAGAGTGCATTCTTGCTAAAAATCCAACATTTCATTCCAAAACTAAACATTTTCAAATCATAAATCATATATCACCTTATCTAATATATATTTAATGATGAGTAATTGATGCTAGAAAAGATTTATGGAATTAAGAATCTAGCAAACATATTAGTTGAACTAACTTGAAGACTTTTACATAATGAGTTTTAGAGATAGGTATTGTGTTGGAGACATATGAGTTTTTGCTAGTGGTTAAACCAATCTTCAAGTGGGAGAATTGTTGAGCCTGGACTCTTTTATTATTCTAGGCATACTGTCTGACCCAAAGATTGATATATTTATATCCTTATGACATTAACGTCAATTAGTTTGTGTGTGTGTGTCAAACAAAAAAGAATTAATGTGTTGCCATAAAAAGTTGTTATAAATATTCTTTATAATAACGAAATCTCCACAACCCTATAAATGTAGGCATAATCGTTGAACCATGTAAATTAGGTGTTGCTTGCACTTAGTTTCTAATTTTTTTTATTATCTTGTACTTAATCATTCCAATCCAAGCACTTTTTAGGTCCAGGAGATATTGGTGGTTTGTGATCAAATTGTCATCTTCATGACTAGGTTTAGGTGATTTTTATTGTGAATGTTGTTTATGTCACTTAATGCTAGTTGTTTTTTAAGGTCTAAGAGTTTTAACCTATCGCAAAGTTATGACTTGTTTAGTTTTCCCCTTAAGTTTTCATTCTTATGAAGAATGGTATGATATGTAAAACATTTGTATACTTTACATACATGTATTTCCTAAAGTTCTAGCGCTGACTCTTTAGCCTTACCATGATCAGTGTACCTTTTTATAATTTCCATTTACTACGAGTCCTTTTAACTTAGGTTTAGTCATTATTGCTGCACTTTAAGGAATGAGTTGCTATCCATTTTCATATTTTTTTCTAGAAAATGAATGTGACAAGACTCTAATGCCTTTTGAATATGGTTCTTGAAAAAAAACACTGTTAGTATCATGTCTCTATGAGTCATACCACTTGTCGTACTTCTTTCCTTGTTATGATCTGCAACAAGGATTATATAGTTGTCAAGGAGCTTGATTTTCCTCTCATATATTAATTAGTTAAAAAAAATCAACTTTTTTGACGTTAAAAGAGTACTTTTTATTATGAGTTGAATCATAAATTTATGATTTGAAGGAGTCGTCACCTAGTATCATGGTTACTAAGAAACTTATAGTCTGTTGGGTAAGGGGTCCGGTTGTGCAAGAAAAATACTTATAACTCCTAGTGCACCCTATCTATGGTAAGTTGCATTGTTGATTGATTGTTAATCTAAGTCATATTTATATCCATTGGTCTCATCTAAGGTTTAAGGCAGATCTCTTTTCGTGAGGAAATCTCTATCTTATTAGGTTAAATCCTAACCATTCTAAAGCCCTAATTTTAACATCACATTTATTTTTTATTATGTATCTTTAATACATAAGAGTATATTTTAGAATGTAATTTTATACCCTCAAATATTAAAGTTTACAGCTAAATCCTAATGTTTTTGTTATTAATTCATTTAATTTAATACCAGAAGTATGCATTACGTTGTAAAATTCATACTCTGAATATTAATTAAACAAATTAATTTTCGTGATATTTTGATCAAATTCTAATGGATAATTATAAACTGGTTATGATATTTATTTTATATTTTTAAAACATGATAAAAATGCACTTTGTTTTTGTTTTTGATTAGAAAATATACATGAATTGTTTTATATAATCTGGCCATATGCACAAAATATATGTTGTATTTTTGAAATGAGAAAAGTTTTTAGATTTTTTTTGGAGTTTTAGAGAAAATTGAGTATTTTTAATACCAGGTTAGTATCTTATAATATAAGCCTACAACCTCAATATTAAGTGAAAAGATTGGAAAAATATGCAAAGGACCCACAAATAATTTTAAAATAGTCTCTGAATTGTTTCAGAACTTTTGGAAATTATTTGTGGGTTTGTTTGACAAAAGCATAAAAAATAAGAATATAAACAATGTTGGAAAATCAGGGCGTGTTTGCCAAAACACGACCCAAAAACAAAAAGAAAAAAAAAGATCAAAGGGGGAAAACATTTGAATTTGCTTAATAACACCAAGAACATACAAAGAAAACCAGAAACAAAGATAAAAAATAGACCAAATTAAATTAAAATGAAGACCCAAAGACATGTAAACACATTATTCAAATAAGAATTTGAGGCTGAATCATCATGATAATCAAGCAATGTTATAATTATTTGATTTGATACAAAAAATAAAACAAAAAAAACGAAGATAAAAAAAACTCTTGCTCAATGTTTTAAGCTATAAAAATCTTAGATTAAAAATCAACAGACATGCATGCACATATAAGAACCATCAATTAATCAAAATGACTTGAAAAATAACGACTTAAGGTAAGTTCAATAGGTGAATGTCAACACAGAAAAGTCAGCAAACCTAAAAACCCAATGAAAGGTCTAAACCTAAAAAAAGCAATAAAATTCAGAAAAGAAACTTAAATATAGTAACCCAAACTTAAACATGTTTTTTACAAATTGTTGGAATCATCTAAACAATAAGAAACAAAAAATTAAAGGAAAAAACAACAAGAAAAAACTAAAATGACAATAAGAAAAAAAAACCCTCCCTATATATAAACATTGTTCCATTGATCATAAACAATGCCTTGAAGCTTAAATAACATGATTATAAATTCAGCAACACCAGTAGACCAAACTAAACCATAACAAAAATCTAAACCTAAAACATATTGTATAACTTCAAAAAAGATTAGCTTAACATTAACATTAAAGCATGCAAAAACAATATTCTATATTAACATATATTATTCCATAATCATTTTTAACACATCAAAACAAAGCTATAAATAAAACTTGAGCATTTATTGTAATGCCCTACACTTTCATATGCATTTATAGTTAATTTCCAACTATCTAATATGTAAAAATTTGGGTAAATTTTCTTCTTCAATTTTATCAAAAGTTTGGTGGAATTTCCCCTGTAACGAGACCATACCAAGTTATCGACATCTTCATTTCTATCACAATTCAACATCTAATCATGTTCTAATCATCTTGGACCTTTTTCCCACATCAAGACATCTCAAAATGATATGCATGTATTGACAATAATAATAAAGCAATCAATAAAAACAAAATAAACAAATAATTTAAGATTTGCATAACTTGCATAATTAAACAATTCTAAGAAATATTAAAACTTAGAATATGAACATCTTTTAGGGTTTAATCCTAAAGTAATATATATTATTGTATTTAATTAACAAGAAATACATAATAATGATATCCATAATTCTATAAACAAAAATACAAGCCCAAAATTAAAAACCAAAATTATAATACATATCAAATTAACATCTACAAATTATAATATTTATATCTATGGTATCTTTTTAGAAGTCTATTGGTGTGCTTTGATATAAAAAGAACCTGAAAATTAAATCAATTCATCATATAAAAATTCAAAAATTCAATTAATTACATAACACACACACATAAAAGTACATAGTTTAATAATGATTCATGTTTTTATTTTAAATTGATAAGCAACACACTGTGTACTTTTACTTTTGTAGATTAAACTCTTTGGTTTATCATATAACCATTTGAGCATTTTCCCCTTAACCTTGATCCTAATATTTTTTTTATAGTTCCTTTAGATTATCTACTACACAAAATCTTATTAATAATCAAAGATGATAATAATCTCATTTATTTGTAATCCCTCAAGTTCAACCATTATTAAGATCTCTTGCAAGTCAAAAATTGTATTGCTAATTCTTCTTATTGTTGTTTATTCAATTAGCCATAAAAAATATATTTGTAGTCTCTCATCCATTATCTCCCCGTCTTTAATAGTATCTATCTTAATGTCATTTATTCATAACAAATTTCACATGGATGATATCCTTAAATATCTAAGACCTAATACCTTAACCTTTTTTGCATTATATTATTGAATGAGTTATTTTATTCTTATTTAATGAGTCATACACTTTATGCAATTTCTCTATTGATCAACAATCATAAATTTGTTTTCTTGAATTCGTTACAACAATATTCCAATGCTAGTTATTTCATTTCTCATCGAGTGAAAGATAATTTTATTTTTATCATAAACTTCTCAATCCTCCATTCCAATTTACATACCTATAATTAACAAACATCTTCAACACACCACTTTCCATAGAATCTATACTCGACAACTCGTTTAATATCCTTATCAACAAAACTCAATTAGTTATTTAATTCTCTATGGGTCAACACACTACTGCGTAGTACTTGAAAATTAAATTCATCATAAAAATTAACCATACACTTCAATCACAACATTTATAAATTTATTAAATACATTTCTTTGATTTAACTTGACAAAGTTAACTTCAATCCTTCCTCACACATCCATCTTATATCTATGGTAAAATTTCTCTCTTCGCCTAAAACTAGGCCCAAACCCTCAATCATGGTACACAAATTATGTTGTCTATACCGAGCGTTAGTCCCTTAACTAGTGAAACTAGGTCACAGTGCCCAAATCGAGCCCTAGTGCTTAAACCAGGGCAACTAGCTCACACTACCCAAACTTGGCAAAAAAATCACTATTCATTCAGTATTGAAACTTCATGTATTTTGACATTTAATACTGTCATCAATCCCTTACTTAATCTAATTTTTAATATTCACAAATTCTGTTAACTAATACTTAAAGTGTATATATTTTTCGTTGATGAATTTCAATACCCCAAGACATACTTTTTGTCACTGAATTTTCAATGTTTAGAGACATCACTTTTCATCACTGATTTCTCAATGTTCTAAAGTCCTGTTATTACATGAAACATATGGTAGGCATTGGATTCAAACCCTCTAATACTTGAAATTTGGACATACCTATCCTTACCAATCCATATCAATAGTAACTCAAACACACAACAACTCATTTACAACTATCACAATCAACTTAATCAATCAATCACTAACATCACACCAAAATATCCATATTAAAAAAAGTATCCAAGGTTTAGAATTTGCTCCAAGTTCCAACTTGCATTTAGCATACCATTTCACGTTCCTTACTTTCCATATACATCCAAAACATTTGTTTTTTTCTCATTACAATAACTTGTCAACCCAGCACTTAATATACATAACCATCAAATTACAAGCATGCAATATCAATTAGAAACACTAATGTTTACACAGTGCCACTCTTTCTCTACTTATCTTTCACATATAATTAAAAAACATAATTCAATATCCAATAATCAAAATCACAACCACGATTGAACACAATTCCATCATCACATTTGTAACAAAACCAATATAATTTCATCCATTTTGTTTTTAATAATTTCCACATTCCCACACGTAACATCAATAGTATAATTTGGGTAATTTGCATCACAATATTTATAACTAACTTTAAATCTTCCTCATAATCATTAAACACAAAAAAATTTATATCTCGAGGAATTTTATTTAATTATCCCATGAACCCTAAGGTTAAAGAATGGTGGGTTTTTCAATTCTTCCAACAATTGATCCAATCTAACCATTATTATATATTACCCATATCCTAATACATCCTAACTTCATTAATTAAGGAATCATTAATTGATCCAAACAGGTTAACTTAAATCTTATTTTCTCTAATTTTACTTCTAAGAACCCTAACCAAAAATCAAGGAATCATGCATTAACATCATTTATTTTCATTAAAACTTGTATAAATAGGTTTGAAACCCCTTACCAAATGATAAAATGAACTTCAAACATTAGCTTATCAACTTTTCTTCACTCTTCTTCTTCTTCCTTCAACAATCCCTTCTTTCTCTCTCTTATCTTCCTCTCCCAAACCCTCCAAACAATGCTTCTCTTATTGGATTTGCCTACTCTCACTTTAATCTCTCAATTCTTATGATTTCTCCTTGGATTTTGGTGTTCACTAAACCTTGCTCTCTTCTTTTTTTTATTTTTTTGCCAGTAGCTTCTTATCAGTTTAAAGGAAATGATAGCTAGGTTTTGAGGCCAAATGACCATGTTGCCCTTAATGAACCCATGAATTTGTCCAATATGTTGTTATTCTCGCGAGGCTTTCCCAAATTTTGATTGCGCTGAAATTTTAACCATAGGTAGGACTATGTGTCAGGATACTCCATGTAATTTCAGCTCAATCAAATGGTTAGATTAAGAGTTATGCTTGATAATGTAAAACTGGCTAGTATGTTATTTTTACGCCAAAAATACAAAATTTTTGTATTGTTTTATCTACTTAAATCAGCAATATTTTCAAATAATTCATCAAAAACTTTCATTCCTATCTACACTACAAATTCTCCTCAACTTTTTTCCCTTTTGAGTTAAAAATTACGCGATTATATGCAGGGCTTATACCGATAGTCAAGGTCATTCACGCGTAAAACCATAAATTTTACATATTTAGAACTAGTTTATCAATTTCTTAATTAGGGGTTTACATTGTACCTTTTATGTTCACCAAGTAATATTTCTAGATTCTATCACTTATTTATATCAAATTTAAGTCGGGTTATTTTGAATTTCATTGAATTATATTCCAGTACCTTTCTTTCCTCATACATCACTTCCATTTAATTTTTATTTTTGTTTTTATATTTTGTTTAAACCATTTTTCATATTTTCATTTTTAAATTAACACTTGAACATTTTATTTCAAGTTCCCAAAATCCAAAGTCATCATTTTCATTCAAATATTCAATTTACTGCCTTGATATAAAATTTACTTCAAATATTTTATCTAGGGGTTTATATATACAATCTATATTCAAAGTATGTTAAAACATTCCAAAACAATAATCATGGCCTCCAAATTAATAAATGATTTCAAAGGACGGAGAGGGTGTGCTCATTGAGCTCCACCTCCTTATTAAAGTTTGAAGGCTTACCTAGCAATGAAAAAGTTGATTCTTTGTCTGGATTCCTTGCTTCTTTCTTTTTGATTTCCAGCTTCTTTTTAATTTCAGATTTATACTCTACTTCCTTTTTAAAACACCTCTTTGTTACTTTTCTCTCCTATCCATTCTAAGTATTCTATAGACTCTTTTTTTTTTGTATTTTCTTTCTCTTTTTCTTTTTTGTGATTTTCTCTTATTTTCCGGATCCCCTCCTTTTGGTGTTCTTAAGAAATGGCAAAACCATAATGATTATGCCAAGAGTTTGTTAAAGAAGACTTTTGCTCATTCTCTCCTCTAACCTCTCTAAAAAGATGCATTTTGGTTCTTTTTGTCATTTTGTGATCTTAAACCTGTCAAGAGAAGGTAGCCATGAAGTTTAAATAACAATTATTTTTTTTCTTCTTGAGTCATAGTTGACCAAATGAGCTACTTTAGAGAGATCATCATGAAAAACTAGATATAAATATGGGATAAAAGTAGCTGATCTTTGTAGAGAGAATATATATCTATCATGGGCATCAAATCTTATTTGATTTGGAGGTTCAGAACTCCACATTCATTTATTAGAAAGTGAGCTCTCGATCAGCTTAAAACTATCAAATGCAGGGGAAGTTGTTCAGTGACAAGATGATATTGAGTTCATTGATCCAAAGTAGATATAAACGTGCGATGAAGATAGTTGATCCTTAAAGAGGAGATGTTTCTCAATCCATCAGTGGTGGTTTGAGTTTCTAAGGTGATCGAAGATGCCATGTTCATTCGCCTGAAAATAACAACTCGATCAATCTTTTTTGCTGAAAAAGATGACAAGGATTTGATGACATGTCACTTGTTCTCTTCATTAAAGATGAATGACATGTTATTCTGATCAAACCCTAGAAATTAGGGTTTTTTAATTGAGATTTTGCAAATTTCATTTTGATCCTTGTTGTTTCAATTCTGGCATAAACATCCTCATTTTACCCTGTAACTTTTTAATTTTTACAATCACACCCCCGAAAATTATGATTTGAATCCTCTGATTTGAGCATATTTTTTAAATTGGTCATTGGTTTCTAATTTGTTCAATTTGATCCCTATCAAGCATCAAACTTTTAAGTTCTTTCAAATTGACCCCTAATTTTGATTCATATAAATCCTTAAACTTACACGTCTTTTTCACTTTGGTTCTCGGTTTTGAAATTCTTCAATTTGACTTTTAATTAAACCCTGATATTTGATTTTCTTGCAATTTAACCCATGATTTCATCCAAATAAGCTTGTAAAACTAAAATATGGTTATCCAAAATCCCAATCTTATCAATTAAGCTCAAATTAGGCTTTCAAATTTAATTTTTCAAAAATTAATTCCAAAATAAAATTAATTTGACCAATTTAAAGTTTAATTAAGTCCTTGCACTTAATTAATTATTTTAATTTTTACCTAAAATAATTTATAGATGTAACTAAATTCTTAATTAAGCCAATAATTAAATCAAATTAGCCCATTAAAAATCCAATTAACTTCCTTAACTTAATTTTTATGCAACTTCGTCCAAAATTCATCTTGAACTTGCTTTGTATTAAGCATTTGGGTCTTTCAAAGGTGCATTTGAATTTCTAAAGTCGCCATAGATTTAGTTTGGTCATTCTAACTTTTATTTATGCATGTAGATCTTTTTGAGCTTGTTCTTGCCAATCAAGTTTCTTGTTCATTTGTATTTTAGGAAAATTTAAAATTGAATTATGATAATTTTTATGAACTACTTTGGTAGCTTATGCATCTTTACTAGCAGGTTTGAATGAGCAATTGTAACATCATTCAAATAGTTAACGAGGCATGTTCCCCTTACTGACCTTTTTTTCTTAATTTTGCTAACAATTTTTCAAATCAAGATGTATCATTTGTAAAGGTGTAGATATCCAGGTACTTGGTTCCCATGAACCTTTTCTTGATATTCCACTACATTCCTTCCGAACAAGTTTAATGTGCTTTTACTCTAGTATAACTACATTGCACTTGATTTTTCGAGTTCTGAATCGAAAGGATAACTTTCTATAAAATCTCCTGAATCTAAGACTGTCTTAGCTAAGCCATTCAATGTTATCTTTGGTTTTGTTTTATAGAAGTGCTCATGAAAATAATTTTCAATTTCATCCAAACTATTAATTAAGTAGGGAAACAATATAAAGAACTGGTAAAAGATTATTTTGGTAAGTGATAAACCAAACAATCTTAGCTTTATGAAAAGATTTGCTACACCATCACCACACTAATTAATGAATTTAGTAATGTGCTCCTGTATTGATTGCTTATCTTCACTATAGCATTGTTTAAAAACAATTATTTTTATTCATATGAGAATTAAGTGTAAACTATCAACCCATTTAGAATATAATGATTTTATGCATGACTAGATGTTTATCCAATTTCTAGCCCTTTGTTTCTTATGTGTTCAGCTAGCTCAACCCTATCTTTTTTTTCACTTGCTTGTTGTTTAGCAACATATCATTAAGGTATAAAGGGGTTGATAATGTCTTGCTCACAACATGTTTAGAACTATTTGAATTGAATTCAATTTAAAAGTTTTAATGAAATCTCATGTTTGGAACAATTTTGAGTTTCAAGAATTAAATTTCAAAAAGAAATCAATCTCTACAATTTTGAGTTTCAAGAATTAAATTTCAAAAAGAAATCAATCTCTATAATTTGTATAAAAGTAAATCAGTGGTCAACTCTTCTAATTTACTACACTATATATAAAAAACAAATTAATGTTAAAACTAGCTTTCTTAAAATACCAATTTACCCATTTTCTTATGACACTTCTTCCACTTGTCGAAAGGATAATATAGAAAACAAAATGAATTAAATTTAGTGATAGAATATCTCTTTTAAACATATAAATTCAACTTATTTATTAATTAAATTTAAATTAAACATATAATCAAATTCAATTATAATAGAGAAGTAGTTATAAACATTTGGTTAATGACAATTTATAAGGATTATTGTAATGAAATTATGTCATAAATTAATGTTCCTCTATCTCACCAAGCCATTATGGTTGTTGTTATCCACAATTTAAAAACTAAAATAAAAGATTAAAGCAGACATTTGAATTTGAATTTACATAACATCCGACCAGAAATCACTGCCTCCTCTTCCTCCTCATGAATTATTTTCTTTAACTCTTTCCTTCTTTCCACACAGCCACACTCTCTCTCCGTCTTGTCTTACAATGATGCTCTAACTTTAAACATTCTTTTAAAACTCCTCCAACCAATGTGCTCCATTGCCTGCGTCGTCGTTGGTGACCACGACCACCACTCCTCTCTTCTCCAAGTAATCAATATTGTCCCCGCTAACATGCTTCCCTTTTCTCTTTCAAATATTTCTAACATGATATCAGAACTATTTCGAGCTAGTAAGGGCATTTGAGAAAGATGAAAGTGTATATGAACAACAAACATCTAAAGAAGAAAAAAAATGAAGATTCAATATAATAAAGCCCAACAAGTGAATTGAGACTTTGCATAAAAAAGAGATAGAAAAGAAAAAGCCTAAGAAAGAGGCTTAGTGCATGTTGACAACTTATTGCACAAGAGATAAGTGTGGTACTAAGGAAATCACACATATGAAAAAAGAAAAGAGAGATCTTCGTAAGGAGAAGATGAAAAATGGCCAAAGAGCCATGATAAAGAATGTTGCAATAGCCACTAAACAAGAAAAATGACATAGATAAGTCATGTTTAAGCAAATACAATTGTTAAAGTAAGAAAATAAGTTTTCTAGTAACAAATTCTTCTTAGTGTGAGCTCTATAACAACAACAACTCAATAATCTAATAAAATTTTAATGAAAAGCATCCACAAACCAAAGGCTGAGAAGGCAAGGGAGAAGACATTGATTTTTTTTTTGGGTCATTGACATCATCAAGAGATGAGAATGGTGCAATAATCATGATAAGATGATCCACCATCAAAATCCAAATTTCAAAAGATTTTAGACTTTCAAAATTAAAGAGTGTTCAAATTAATTTTGAAATCCATTCATAGAGTCCTTTAAATTGTTTTTATGCAATGTATTAATTATAATTTATTCCTTGAGTCTTTTGAGTTATCTTTACATTATATATTTACTATAATCTAAATCCAAGTATATTAAAATTTACTCTTTTTTAAAGGAGTAATATTTATATAAATAAGATTGTCTTTCAATATGCTTCCATTCAAATATTTCTAACATGCAAGAATCCGCCGAATTGCTGGCCACCATCCCTTTGTCGGTACTCCAGAACCTCTCACTGCCAGAATTTCAGCTTCGAAAAAGGAAACTGTGATTCAACCTGTGTACTTACCTAACAACAAAAAATGCGGGGAGTTAATTTCCAAGAAACGATCAGAAAGGTGAAGTGACTGCTAAAGTTACCAAACAAGCGCTTGCGCCGCGAGATAATGTGATGATGTTGGATGAGATTGGTGCTAAGACTGGTTCGGATAAGGTTCCGCAGAGATTTTTCTCCTGCTGCGGCTGAGAGATCTGTTCCTGTTGGGAAATTTGCAAGGGAGCCAGCTATTATTGTTCCGTCCAGGTACAGGAAGTCGTCTCCGAATGGGAGGAAGTAGCCTTTTCCCAATTCTCGAAGGGCTTCGCTTTCTCCTGGGAGGAGGCTTTCTGGAGTGAAGCTGTCGCCTGCTGTGTTGGATTCTGCTGGAATGAAGATTTCAAATGTTGTCGCCGGGATTTTAAGAGTTTCGGAGGCGCTTGTTGGGTCTGCAAAGAGTAGTAGGAAGAGCTGGGATGAGATGCCAGCTGTGGTGGGTCAAGGGGAGCCCAAAGAGAAGGGTGAGGCCAAGAAGAAACCGGATCCTCAAGCGATTTTGTGGAATCAGTAATGTACTATCTTAGGTTTTTCTGTTTGAAGAAATGACACTATGATCAGGCTTATGTTGAAGATATTATATTTTTTTTATCTATCAATGTTGCAGTATTTGTTAGACTACTTAACATTTTTGTTAGTTTGATTAAATGCCTTCAAAATCTTGCTAGTTCTACTGAGCTTTCACTTCTGAATTTGATTATTTTTAGTTTATTCAATTAGGCAAAACAGAGGCTTCGCTCAGTCCATCCAATTCTTTTAATGCTGAGATAATGGAATTCTGTCTTCACAAGATGAAATTTCTTGAAATTGTTAATTGGATTCCTGAAAAACTGTGCCTTCT
>Ga0325410_1000494_pt1 | contig 41191 bp, 20 predicted proteins | sample PopdelMetagenome_16_FD_206182 | JGI IMG/M metagenome (GOLD analysis project Ga0325410, IMG submission 206182) | Populus deltoides microbial communities from Bellville, Georgia, United States - Xylem-PdIQD-R3 | ecosystem: Host-associated > Plants > Phyllosphere > Stem > Wood/Secondary xylem...
ACGCGGGCTTTAATTAAGAGGTTTTTTTTTTTTTTTTTTTTTCAAATTGGAACTGTCAATAAATTTATTTAAAGAAATAGCATAGTAAAAAAATAAAATTGATTGGTGCTTCTTACAATGTTCCCTGGAACCGTTTTACTTTTTTCTCATAAGAGATATTGTTACATATGGTGTGCGTTCCTTTGTCGTTTTCTTCTTGTCTTCTCAATGTTATGCATGTTTTGCTTTGTTTCTGGTAGCTCAATGATAGAGAGTTCTAAAATTTTTTACGAAAACTGAGGTGACGAATTTACCGGGAAGTGCTGGGTTCAGTCGCTCCAATCCATACTGTGTAGTGCCGCAAGGAAAGGCTTGATTCTTCGAACCTTTTGCTATGGCTTAATTTTCCTATAATTTAAGTATATTCGTTATCTACTCAATTTTAAATTTCCTTTTTGCTTCTTCTGATACTTAATAGATTACATTATTGACATTGATAAAAGACTCTTAACGTCTTGATTTATTGAAAGAAATTGGTGGCACTCGAGTGTATGAAGAGAGAATTTGGGCAAGTTTGAAAACCATGCAGGAAACATACAAGGAAGGAATGGTTGAGTCGGGGACAAAAGAAAGCAAATAATTCAAGTTGTTCAGCGGATGAAATTCAAAGATTGCGGTAGTAAAACTGCAGCGGTAGTAAACTGCAGCGACAAGTAAGAACATTTTGTTTCGACAGTTCCACGGCAGCAACAAATAAAACAAAGGTATTGGGCTAGAGTGGTAAGGACTTGTTCCTTTCTTTGCATCCGGGTTAGAATTTTCTTGTGCACGTCTGTCATCCTTGTGGTGCCTTACATGCTCACTGGATTTGCAGGATGTTCAGTGAGCCGTGAGATCAGTTGTCATGCGCGCAAGCTGGCCCGGACACCCACTAAATAAAAAAAATATATGTTGTGCCGGTCTCATGAACGCAATCATGTTCTGGTAGTGGAACTGATGCAATCAGATAATTTTTATTATGCCCAAGTAAGATTTTCGCAATCAAAACAAACGTACTATTTATTCAATTTTTTCTCATGTTATATTATTTTTTGAAATAAATTTGTTAAGTTTGCTGATTTGAAAAAAAGAAAACTCCTTCAAGTAGAATCTCTACTTTCTAGTACTGCCCTAAAAAGGAGGCTATTTAAAGCTACAAGTTCGGTCGTCACTCGATCTTAATCCCTCGTTTTGATTACATTTAAAAAGAAATGTAAAGATTTTCAAAAAAATATATTTTTAACGCAGTTCGGCCACTGATTGGCCATTTTATAATTTTAGACTGTTTACTTATCATTTTGTATTTACAAATTTGCTAAAAAAGATCTAGCAAATGCTCGGATGATAAATAAAATGATAAACAAAATAAAAAAAAATAAAAGAAGACGAAAAGGTTTCTAAAGTGTCCTTAATGATAATGTAAAGTCCAAACTTAAACACAAAATATCAATGATAAAGCACGAGAAACAATTAAAAAATTATAATAATTATAATTAATAAGATTAATAAAAATAACAAAGTCAAGGTTACAAGTCTAAAAACATCTCTACACAAATAAATGATTGTATATCTTTGAACCCTTAAACATCTTTTAAACTTTATGGATATCCTATTCTTTCAAAAACACGAACTTAAACACAAACCTTACCTTATATTACATGCTTTTAAAATCTTTTTCTTATAAAAATAATTTGTTTGTGTTGGTAAATTTTAGCCTCTCGGAAATGAAGAAAGATGTTTTTCGATCAAAATCATAACTTAATCTTGTGTTGCATATCATTCTTTATAATATTGAATCATGGATTTCCATCAATAAATAGGAAATAAATTAATACAATATAAAGCAGATGCTTTTTAAAGGCCAGAACTCTCATTTTGAAATCCAATCTCTTCTTTCTAAAATAGCCCTTTATTTGCCAAATATTTCATCTACGTAATTCATTTTTCAAAATAGCACTAAATTCTTGGGATAACTATTCTTTTTCAACCAACACCCATTTAAATGTGTGCCTAACATAAAACCTAAAATTATTTCACAACACTTGAATGATCTATTTTGGACTTTCTAATCAAAGAAATTTAAATGTCCGTGTGATTAAAATACTTTTATATTTACATCTTAATGATTGCATTATAAATATTGGAATTACATGAGCATAATCATTAAAATATAAATATGGCTTGGTCTTGAAACATAAAAAGATGATTGCTTGAAAAAATATATTTTATAACAAAACTTTTCATGGCTAAATTTGCAAAAAGTTCTTAAAAATAATAATAATGATGATGCTAATGATGTATGTCTTTTAATGGCTATCAAAAAGATGAATACAACTAGATCAACTAGGGGGCAATTTAGTTTGAAAAAACCCTTTGCAAATAAATATCCAAATTATGACATGAAAAACCCTATCATAAGTCATGAGTGGTAAAGGAAACAACTTCTTCATAGTGATTATGAAAAGTGAGCAATAATGAACATATATCATCATACTACACTGTAACAATAAATAAAACCAATATGGGATAAGATGATGAACAAACCATGCCTAAAAGTGGAGAACATGAGAAGACAAACCGATAGTGAGCCTAGAAGGCACTTATGTCACCTAAACAATTCAGGCAAGCTGCTAGAGATCAGTTATCGACACTTCCACAACTAAAAGTCTTTATAGAAATAGATGATATAAAAAAGAGATATTGAACTTCCAAAATATAAAATTTGTGATTTCCCTCATCTTCAAGAGGTATCATTTAGAAATAATATCATAATCATTTGCTATTATAAAACAAATTCCCCCATATAATTGAAAGTTCCTTCAAACTTATCTCTCAATAAGAAATAAGTATATTTTCAAACATTACTTCAAGATAGATGATTGCTTTATAAAATGACAAGTTTTTAGAATCATTTCGAGCTGGTCTCTTTTTAATATGAGTAAAATTTTGAAATCACTTCAAGATGATTTTTCTATGAAATGACAAACAAAAAAAGACAAGTTAAAAATCACTTTGAGTGAGTTCCTGTAAAAATATCATTCTTCGAGAATGGTTTCCTTTTGAGTTGACCCATTTAAATTTCTTCAAGGCTAGTCACCTGATAATTGGACCCCATTTAAATCTTCTGTTGAGGTTAGTCACCTAATAATTATACCTTGTTTAAATTTTATATTAAGGTTAGTCACTTGATAATATTGACCCATTTGTATTTCATGTTGAGGCTAGTCATGTAATAATATGGACCCATTTTTCTTTTATATTGAGGTTGGTCACCTGATAATGAAATCCTGTTTTTATTTTATGTTGAGGTGTGTCACCTTATGATACGTACCTTTTTATTTTATGTTGTTGGTCACTTGATAATATAAAGCCCTTTTATTTTATATAGAAGTTGGTCACTTGATAACATGGACCATTTTCATTTTATATTAAGATTGGTCACCTAATGATATGGAATTTTTTTTTCTAATTTCATGATAAGTTTGGTCATTTTACAATTTAACCTGTTCAATTTTCATATCGAGTGTTGTTATCTATTTTGGGACCCTACATAAATACATAGAAAATCATAAAAGAAAACAAAAAAACAAAAACAAATCAGAAAAAGAAAATACAAAAACAATTATAAAAACTAGAAAATATATAAGTGGATAAAACATGAAGAGTGCCTAGAAAATTATCAAAGATTGGGAGGGGAGGATCAAAATATACAAGGTTGGAAAAATTAACAGTCTAAAATGGATTGGTGAAGGCCCCTTGAATAGAAAAATTGAATTTGAGAAGGAAAATTCAAAATTGAATGTTTAATGACTTAATTGGAATTTTTCAAGGTTTAATTGAATTTATTAAGGGTTTAATTGGAATTTTTCAAGATTTAATGACTTAATTGGAATTTTTTAAGGTTTAATTGAATTTATTAAGGGTTTAATTGGAATTTATTAAGGTTTAATGACTTAATTGGAATTTTTCAAGGTGTAATTGAATTTATTAAGGGTTTAATTGCAATTTATTAAGGTTTAATGACTTAATTGGAATTTTTCAAGGTTTAATGACTTAATTGGAATTTTTCAATGTTTAATTGAATTTATTAGGAGTTTAATTGCAAGAAAATTAGAGTTTGAGGGTCAAATTGCAATTTTAAAAAGCTATTGTTGTCAAAACAAGGGTTTAATTGTATAAATATTAAAGTTTGATGGTCAATTTGAGGCTTGACTGAAGAAGTTCAAAATCAAGGACCCAAACTGTAAAAGGCATGAGACTTCAGGGATTGACATTGGTTTTATTAGGGGTCACATTGAAAAACATTGAAAGTTTATTAATCAATTACAGGTCAAAATACATAAATTGATAACCAAGAACTTAATTGAAAAAGACTTTGAACTTTGGGTTGACAATTGAGTTTGATAGGGGTAAAATTACACAAGTTTAAAAGTTATAAGACAATTACTGGTGCAATTAAAGAAAATAAAAAGATCAAGGATTAAATTGAATTTTTGCCAAATTCCTAATTTCTCGGTAACCTAGACAACATATTGTTTGGTTCATGCTCAAAACATATCGTTTGGAATAGAGGGTAGACAAAATGTTGTTTGCCCACTATTCATCTTCTTCTTTGAGCAATTCTGGGCCAATCGAGTTGGTATCTTCAAACGAATGAATGTGAAGCTATAGACCTTTAAATTGAGCAAGGTTGGATCCAAAAAATATATGCACCTGCTTTACCATCTTCTGGTAGTCTTTGATGACGATGACGTCACAATTGCTGCAACAAGGCTTTGAATGTGGTTAACTCAGTCAGCCATGACTATGATACCAATTGTGCGAAACTACTTTTTTTTTTTTATGTATTCACACTTCAAACCTTTTCGGTGAGTTCTTATCAAAAGTTGATTAAGTTTCTCTCAAGATTAAAAGGATGAAAACAACTCCTTACCCTTTATGTTTTGTAAAACCACTAAAATCTCTAAAATCAAGTTTGTTGCAAAAACTAACAAAGTACAAAGCTTTCAGCTATTAAAACCTGTCTAAAACCCTTCTATTTGGATCAATGGGTTAAACATTGATCAATCATGATCAATCCTTGATTGAATCCATTAAAAAAAAACTTAGCAAAAGCTTATAAATACCCATTAAAAATTCAGAGAAAAAGAAGGAGAAGGAGGAGAGAAACATATTGATAAAAAGATCTAGTTATGAAGGTTCATGAGCCTAGTACAAAGGTTTTTTTAAGCTTTGAAAAGGTAAAGATTTGTGGAGGAAATTTTTGCAAAAGATAGCAAAAAGGACAATAACCATTGATTGAAGCTTTGAAGCTATAAGCCTTTTCTAAACTAGAAGGTGATGTCCAAGAGGCATGCCTCTAGCTCTTCATTATATGTTTTAATAATGTTTTGAACTTGTTTTGGTGTTATATTATGTTGAGCTTGGATTTTGATTAATGCAAAAAAAATATTGTCTTTCTTTGCTCAAACCTGATTTTTAATGTTATTTGATGCCAAAAAGATGTTTGTGATTTTTTTTTTAGAATGAAGTGGTTTTGGAACTGTCCAAAAGTGGCAGTAGGCTTTTGATGTTTAATTTGATGTATGTTTTTGGTTTCTGGGTTTATGTGAGTCTTATTGAATGTTAAAATATCAATTTTGAACATTAGATTGTTGAATATGTTTGGTGTTTTAATTTGGTAGTTTTATGAATTGGGATATTAAGCATGATTTGTTTTTTATTCAGGTGTTGTTTGTTGTTCATGTTAGTTCAATCATATATAACAATGATAATATGGTTTGAGTGAACCAAAAAAGCTTGGTTTTAGGGCTTGGAATGCATTTTCCAGGGATAGGTAGTAACTAAGTTTTTTGGGTTTGAGTTCTTTATGTTGTTAGAAAGAACATTATGCTGGCTTCATAATCTGGATCAATTTTGGTCCAATTCTTTACACCAACAACTTTGTGAGATTTGTTTAATCAATGGTTAATTTACATCAATAACTATTTTTTCCGGATTTTAATCCTAGGGTTTCGTCTTTGCATCGAAAACTATTTTGATCAAATCATAATTATTGGTTGATAATCGTTGATGTTTGATGCTTGATTATTGTTTAGTAATTGATTTCTAGCATGCCTGTCTTTGTTTTGTTCTTATTTGGTCAGAATTTTGATACTAGGCATGTTCTTCATATTCTTGAGTTTTCTGGATTTTGATCTATTTGGACAAAAAAACTTTCATGTTTTTTTTTTTGCAAGTTTGATATGTTTTGATTTTTGGGGTCAAACTAGTGGTTTTTTATTTGTTTTATGGTCAAACCAAAGATTTCAGGTAAACTTGATTTGATCAAATTTAGATTAGATAGGTAAGGCCTAGTTTGGTTCCCAGTCTTTTTATAAAGAAATTTTTGGCAAGGGTGTATTTGGAAAACATGTCCTTAAGCCTATTTTAACAATTTTGTTCAAAAGAAAATGAGTTTTTGTCAAACAAAGCATTAAAAATAATAAAACATATTTTCAAAAAAATAAAAGTTTTTTTTTTGCACAAGGCCAAGAATACTAAAAATTATTTAAGCATTTTTTTTTAAATCTAAAATACTTTGGCATGTTTTAAGAAAAAGTGTTGAATGGATTTTACAACAAGTTTGTAAAATTCCAATAGATTTTGACCTACATTTCAAAAATATTAAAAACTTATTTCTGGAAAGGAAATATATTATTCAATTTTAATATAAAGAAAAGAAAACCTTTATGGGTGTCAGTACTTCAAATATTATTAGGAGTAATATTACTCATTCACTTCTAATATAAGGATAAAAAATTACAAGCAATTTTATCTGAAATATTATTTGGAATGATATAATAGTAAAAAATTTCAATTTTGTTCCGAAAAAAACCTCAATGATAATTAAAGATATTTCAACTTATATCTCATAATACAAGAGTCATGAAAATCTGAGATATTATAGAGAATAGAAAAAATATAAAGTGTAAAGAAGCTATGTGTGCTTTCGTTATTGAGATGAAAAAAAAAATGGAGGAAGATAAGAGAGAAAAAGGTAAACCTTTTAACTTTGAAAATCAGCCCAAAAAAGTTACAAGGTAACTTGGTTGGGATAAAAATAAAAGTTCAAGGTAGCTCGGTCAGGTTGATAGATTCAGCCCAACCGAGCTATATATAGCTTGGTTGGGTAAGCTCAATTTTTATTTTTAGTGTGTGTGTATATATATATATATATGCATAATATTTTTAAAAATAGTTAATTTGGTCCTTGAATATAACAAATGTGGGAGAAAAGCTATTAAAGAAAAAATGTACTCTAACAAAAGTTGCACTAGTATAGTGACTTGAAGAAATTCAATAATCCGTAATTCTTTTCTTTGATTTGTAGGCAATTTGAAACCAGAACTCGAGAAGAAAAATTATTTACGCGGATGGCGCAGCCTTGTCTAGTCTTCTTTCGGCCGCGGGACACGGTAATCATTCTTCCGTTATTTTCCTCCGATGTTTATCACGATGAGATTTCCTCCGCCATTCTTTCAATTAAGAATCATCCTTAATTTTTCTCCATTCATCATCCTCTAGCCTTGGTCAAGCCACGTTTCACCATCTATCAATTTGTCACCCCGTGATTTTGGTCTAACCCACTTACAAAATGATGCAGCATATAGTTCTAGGATTTCTCGAGTTTTAAAAATTACAATCTAACACACACACACACACACACACACTCACACTCAAGCACCGAAATTTCAACTCTAAAATATTGAGAAAACTTTAATGTATTCTGAAAGGTTTGTATTTTTTATGTATTCAATGATATAGCCTGACCTGTAAAAACAGAAAATTCCAAGTATTCAGATAAAGATTTAATAATACTATATGGAGATTTGACCCACGTAAACTATGTGAATGGTCTAATAAATATTTTTATGAACTACTAAAGAGAAACGTGTTGTATCACGCAAAACAAAAGTTTATTCAAAACATCATGGTTGTTGAATTTTACAGTACAAAAAATAATATATAGTCCTCCTAAATAACCCTAATAAATCCTTATTGGATTACAAACTAGTGAGCCCAAGTTAATAATCAACTAACAAAAGCTTAATACATAAAAGAATTCTAAAATATTGATTTTGAGCCAAAACAAACTCAAACTAAAATATAAGCCATCAATTAAATGTAAATATCTGCATAATAAAATAAAACAACAAATAAAATTTAAAATAATTTAGATTAATACAAAAAGATAATTTATTCCAAAAATAATTTATCATTAAATATTTCAACATTTATTTCCTTGTGTAGCTGAATAAATACGAAATTCTTAAAATAAATGATTTTGAAATATTAAGGAATCATCAACACATTTGAAAACTATATCATTGTTTATTAAAAATTCTTGTAAAACTAAAAAACTCTAAAAAATAAGTTGTTGAATATCTTTGTATTATTAGAAAAATAATCGTCTTCAAATATAAAATCCACAAGTTAAAAGATAATAAATAACAAAACATGGATTACTATTTTCTAAAAAACAAAAATTAAAAGGTGCTAGCTTTTTTTCAAAAAAAAAAACTATGAAACTAAAGTGGGATACACACCTTCAAACAAAAGAAACTAAAAGAGAAAAACATGTTATGAAATGTGAAACACAAGGTCACGTACGTGTTTTGTTCCAACTAGCATCAATATCATTGTACTTCTTTTCTTGGCTCGTGGAATAAGTTGAAAGGAACAACCAACAACCTGTCGTTGTTAATTTCTCATATTTCAAACAAACTTAGATATGGACAAAAACTAATTATTAGTTTATAAGTAAAGCAAGTGAACTTAACGAACAAACAGAGCATATAATTAGATTGGTGGCCCTTACAATGCTATTTACCAGATTAAAAAAAATCTAAAAAAAACAATTAGAAGATGATTATGTTTTTTAAAAAATAAGAGGAATTCAATAACTATATTAAATCTTGATTGATTTAATAATACAATAAAAAAATAAGGTAACAACAACAAATTAAAAAAAAATATTTCCCGGGGCAAAGCTGGGCTAACACATGAAACTCGTGACTTGGACATGAGATATGTCCAGATTACATGTCTATCGTGCATCCTAGGTCATGAGATTGAGATAATTTAATAGAAAAAAGAAATTGATGATAAATAAAAACAAAATTGAAAAATAAATACAAATATAAATCAAGATATTTAATATCACAACATGTATCATTTATCCAATTGAGTTTATTAAAATCAATTTGTAACAAAAATCAATACACACATAAAATTTATTGAATAAAAGAAAAGAAAAAAATAATACTATGCAGGGCTACACATTTTAAAAATATTATAACAAAAAATTATTTTTAAGAAATAAATTTAATTTGTATAAAATATATAAAAAAATTAAATCATACTAACATCATTAAAAGTTAAATACACCGAATATAATTAAAATAGCATCGCCATTTAAAATATGCTAAATAAGCAAAAGAAAACAAATCATAGAAAAATGGTATCAACTAAAACATAAACTTAAAAATTATATAAAAAATGTATTAATTAAAAAATAAAAAAAAAAGAATGAGGTCAAACGTTATTGGGCCAAATAAGCCATGCCAAGCGCTTGGCCCATCAAGAAGTGGCGCATGCGAGGTCTTTTTTTAAGTTAATGGATCATCCGCCCCATTTTATTTTGACAAAAATAGATGATGCATTGTCTGAATTCCCAGATTTCGACCACTGTGGTGTCGGAAAAATGGGGTTTATGTATTTTTTCATTCAAAACCTATTTTTGACCTAAAACACATAGAAAACACCCTAGAAACCTTGTTGAACCAATCCATGGCCTCAAAAAATGCAAAAAAGAAAGAAAACACCTCAAACCCTAAAATCAACCTGAAACCAAAACTCTTCCTGAGCTCATATTTGTTTCTTAGGAACTTTCATGGTAGAAACACCTAGTTCGAACTCCTCTTATCATATAGAACCATTTGATACAAAAATCGATTGTTTTAATAGTTAGAATCGTCGCCAATTACAACTTAATTTCTCACTTTATGCTGGAAGTCGAAGATCCTCTCTCTCCTCCTACCAAAAAATGATTGAAAATTAGAAAAATAAAGTTTGGTATCAAAATTGAATTTTTAAAAATTAAAGGGACCAGTTACCTAAAAGCCAAATAAGATGGGGGATGTAAATGAACTTTTAAGACAGATTTCAAAGCCACCACCTATTTTACCCTTTCTTTTAACTTCAATCCTTTATCTTTCAATGAAACCCTCCCTCTCAAAAAATATGCAATTGAGTGCTAATTTGAGCTCAAAATGGCTAAATCATGCAAAATAAAACTTCAAGGATCAAATCCAATTTTTTTTTAAAAAAAAATCAATGCTCCAATCTATAGTGATCTACAAGATGGTAAACAGTATTTGTGCTCCAGTACAAGAAAGAGCTCTTTTAGTTTAAAGCTAGTTATTTGATCCGCTCTTCTACCCCGGTCGGATTTTTTTTTGGCAAATAAAAACAATAAATATGCAACCTTTTCAAATGCATTTTTTTACAAAAAAAATCCTAATTATAAATCTAAAAGCCTATGCATGAATTTAATTTAATTAATCAAGAACTATTTGTGCTAATAAATGTAAAAAAAAGTGTTAATGCGTCCACTCGACTCATCTAGCTGCATATCAAATAATATTTTTTCTATAACAAGATAATTAATGTGTAAGTGTTATTAATGTGTTTTTTGATATTGTGTAAAAAGCATAATTGTGAATAAAAAAGGTGATGCTTACATATAATAAACTAAAAGAATGGAGATAAGAACAAAAAGAATGGTGTAAATAGGACAGATGTAGAATGATAAATACTTCAAGAGTAAATAGGACAGACACAACCACAATTGAGCTTGACAATATACCAAATCCTGGGCACGCTAGGTTTGATGCTAGCCAAACTCAGCCACAATTAAGCTTGATAGTGTATCAAGCCCCGAGCACGCCCAAGGGAATGACCATTCTCCCTGGGCACGCTCAAGAGGATGATCATATCATCCTCTTTAAGCATGCCAAAGGGAATGAGCATCCTCCTTAGGGCCTATAAGAATGACCATCCTCCCTTAGGCATGCCCAATAAGATGACCAGACTCTCTTGGGATCACCAAGGGATAGACCTAGCCTCCCTTGGATAAAGCTCAACTTTTATGAGATCACGTACATTTGACATCTTGAACCCTAACCTTCCTACACCTTTTAGGTGTATAAAGTCCTTAAAGGACCCATTATATTTCCATCAAACATTAATATAGATGTAAGAGATACTTATCCCTAGTTAAATGTTATTAAGGTAAAATTACACTTCAGACCCTTCTCTTCATTAAAGAACAAGACTCATGGGCTATTAATACACCATGAGACTTTTAGAACAAAGGTTTACAATCTTCATTATCTACTACATATATATTTTTAAAGCATCTTTTTTTAGAATATTATTGTATTTTCTCTCTCTAAAAAGATACTTATTTAAGCATCGGATAGTCCCCCCTCCATCAAATGGGACCTTTTGTAGGTACTAGTTATAAGCCACCATGGCCTACCAAGCACCAAGTATAAGTTATCAACCACCTTGACCAGAGAGAATGGTTGAGATTGTTAGGATCAATTGATTAACTGACTGTCCAACCTGAGAGCTCTATTCCTAGGCTACTTGGATTTTTAGGACATCATCACTAACCCCACACAATAGATTAAAGACCATTATGTCATGGTGAATATACAATATTGTCCCCAATGCCTAGTTTAATAGTTTTATTTTGCAAGGGTAGTTTTTGGCTAAAAACATTGTAACTTTCCTTTAAGAATTAGTTTTTTTTTGGTTAATATATTAGCTCTTTTTAGCCCTTCATGATCCTCACTTCCTAATCATTAATTTTTCTCACATTCAATACATAATTTTAACAACCCTTTATGGCATTTTGTTGATAAAAACTAGGGGTAGTGGCAATGGTTTTTCAAACCTACCATTAAGGGCTTATTTATCCTTTATCGATCCATGGATGATAAAATTATGATCAAAATTTATGTATTGAAAATATGTTTTTGAAATAATTTTATTATCATTTTGGGTCAACTTCTAAGGATCAATCTCATTAAGGGTTTATTTGTCATATGTGGAACCATGGATAATATGATTAGCACTAAATATTTATATTATATATTCTTTTGAAATGATTTTTTTAATAATTTATAAGTTGTCTTCTAAGGAAAAAACCATTGGGTTTTTTAATTTTATATCAGCCTACAACAGTAAAACCACCAACAAAAATGAAAACCCATAAAATAAAAGATAATAACAACAAATAAAAATATAGAGCAACAAATCAAGAACAATATTCATGCAATATCTGAAAACAACCTCCACACTTCAAACATTTCACAATCATCCATAATAACATGAATTAAACTCAATACACATTAAACCTTTTTCAAATCCCACAAAATTCATTACCATATTCATCAAAATTAACAACATGCAAAAATATTATTCAAAAACCATGTTTAAGGTTCGAAATCAACCTTCAGAAACAACTGGAGTGGTTTGGAATTTGTTGGAATTGGTGGTAGTAGTTTCAGCGCATAGGAATGGCATGCGATCATGGATGGCAGCATGTGAGGGTGAAGCTTTAATGACCTAAACGACGAGCAACCCACTGGATTAGGCAATACTCAATTGGATTGAGAGTTATGATTGATATCGTAAAATTCAACAATATATAACATTACTCTAATACCAAGTTTAATTGTTCAACCCTTGCATAGATCGTACTATCTAGGATGACTAGGCTTGGTTAGCACCTTGAAACTATGATATTGGGAGATCCAACCATTATATCGGGCCTAAATTTTTCTAGGTGATTCTATGAGCAATTTTCTCTTGGGCAGCCATTACATCACTAACGGACCATCGGATCTTTCATATTCATTTTTCAGGCTCTAATGCTCTTGTTTGGGCCAATTTTACTATTTTTCCTAGTTATCTTTGGAGTTATTATTCATTTTTGGATTTTATGCCAATTCCCTTTATGACTTTGGATACTTGTTTTGTTTCTTAGTCTAAGTTGGTTTTTCTAGCCTATAAAAGGCATTGTAAATCTCTTTAGTAGACAACCTTGGTCATATTATTGTTTGAGAATTAAAACAAGATTTTAGAGTTTCATATGTTTGAACCCGAATTCAGCTTGTTTTCTATCTTTTTATGACTGTTACCTTCTCATTGTTCTTCCTCCTGCATCAATTTCACAAATTATGTTCTTAAGGTCTTCATTCAAAATAATGCATCAAGCTTGTATATAAAAACTTAAAACCAATCTTTATAAGAAAACCTAGATCAAACAAACCCTAACTCCTAACTATACAAATCAAATTAAAAACTTTATACCTTAACTATGAAATAAATTCTAAAACAACTAGGAAAATAAACAAAATTTAGAATAGAATTATGACCGATCAATTATTGTGAGATATAGTCTATTTTGTTAGACACCCTTCTTTTTTAGCTTTGTTTTGTCCATCTAGTCCATACTTAAAAAAAATATAATGTCCCGCATTAAGCTTCTCCACTTGAGAAGAACTCGCCCTCAAGTTCATAGTATAAATTGAACTTTTTCTTTCAAAAGGAATGGATACAATTATGTCCTCAACATCTTCTATATCAACATCTTCTATGGTTTGTTTCACCTTTGACTTTCTAATTGGTTCATTGCTGGACTCTATCCCTCTATATTGTGCTCTAAGGCTTGTTTCAAACTTTTCATCATATTGATTTGTTACTTATGCAAGCATGTATCTTCTGTTATCTTTGGTAATGAAGAATTTTGTGGATTGACCAATATTCTACTTTATACGCATACTCTTCAAGGTTTTGAATTGTGATTTTAGTTTCGTCATCCTTTTCCATGAAGAGCAATGCAAATGATGGTGTCTGATCATGCTCTTTTAATTTTTCTTCCTAGATTGTCTAACTTAAAGGACTCTTATTTTCTTTTAGTTTTGAGATGTTGAAACTGTTACTTTGAAGTGATGACACTTCCTTGATGTTTTTCTTATGGCTATATCAGAATGATGAACTTAAAGCAAGTAATTATAACCTGAATGCTTAAATGCTCAATACAAATCTCTTTATAATTATCTTGTATAAACTCTAAAGATAATATTTTTTAAAAAAATTTGCTATGATGGAATTATAGACTTATTAGTATGCTCTCTATCACTTAGAACTTTAAACCACTAATCTTTAACACCATAAGTAACATCGTGTATGGAAAATCATACTTTTTAATAACAAGAAATTTTATTCAAATAAAATTAAGCTTCTAATAATCAGCTAATAAAATATTTTTTAAAAAGATTTTCATCAAAGAAAGGAATTTCACCTTAATAAGAAATGTGTATATGAAAAGATTGATTGCAATTTGAATTTTCAATGTACCTCTTGTCATATCCACCATTCTCCAAATAGACATGATGCGAATATGGATTTGTATGAATAGATGTAGGATTTGGTTTGCCCCCGAGGTAAGTGTCTAAACATGTTCCTCTCCTCTTCACGATTCTTATATACGACCCCTCTCCCCCTCATAGTTGTTCCATTCACTCATTGAAGTCTATTATGGAATGCTTTTATTGTTCAAATCTTTGTGATAAGGTTCTCTATATTGCCTTTTGAGCCCTCACAATATTCTAGATAGCCTTCACTTTTGTATTGCTAGGTGGGAAGTTATGGCCACTACCTATATTCATCGAATATACCAACTTGCTCTAATACCAAATAACACGACACATATTGTTAAGGTTTTTCAAGTTCTAAAAAATACAACTCTAGGGAAAAAAACTAAAGTTTCTCAAGCTCATAAATTAGAGTCCTAAATTATAGAGAAAACTCTCTCTCTCTCTCTCTCTCTCTCTCTCTCTCTCTCTCTCTCTCTCTCACACACACACACACACACACACACACACACACACACACACACACACACACACACACACACACACACACACACACACACACACAAAAGGTTTTTATTTCATAAATTTTGTTCGTAATGTCTGCCTTCAAAATAATACATGAAGCTCTTTATATGAGAATTCAAAACCAACATATATAAGAAATCTAGATCAAACAAATCCCTTACTCCTAATTAGGAAAATCAAATTAAAAACTCTACAAAATAACTAGAAAATAAATTCTAAAACAACTAAAAAAATAAATACAATTTACAATAGAATTATGGTCAATTGATCATTATGGGATCATGGCTAATTATTGTCAAATATGATCTTAAAAAAACCATGTTGAACTGATCAAACTTTTTTTAAGCTTTGTTTTGTCTACCTTGTCTATAATTAAAAAATAAATGTCTCGTGTTAAAAGAGTATTATAGATTTTTTGGAATATAACCTCACAAACCCATGTCATTAGATTATAAATTGCACGTTGGCTTTTATCTAAAAAATATTGGAACATTGTTCTCCTGTAGACAAGTTGTGGCTATAAATATGCAGTTCGCGACAATAAATATTTTCAGATCTAAACAATAAGTTATTTACAAACTAAGCTATAGAAGAAGAAAACATCATCAAAGTAGCAATGCATTTCATTTCCATACTTCCTTTTTGCTTCTTTTTATTGCTGGATAGAGAAGTTGCCACAGCCATTGACATCATAAACACAACTCAGCCTATCATAGATGGTGATACTATGGTTTCAGCAGATGGAACCTATGAATTAGGATTTTTCAGTCCTGGAAAATCCAAAGACAGATACTTGGGCATATGGTATGGAAAAATACGAGTTCAAACTGTAGTTTGGGTTGCCAACAGAGAAACTCCCCTCAATGATTCGTCGGGCGTTTTAAGGCTCACCAACAAAGGAATTCTTATCATTCTCGATCGCCATAAGAGTGTGATTAGGTCTTCCAACACAACAAGACCTGCAAGGAATCCAACTGCTCAATTTTTGGATTCAGGAAACCTGGTTGTGAAAGAGGAGGGAGATAGCAACCTGGAGAATTCCTTGTGGCAGAGTTTCGAACATCCAACTGATACAATATTGGCCGACATGAAGATAGGATGGAATAGAATAACAGGCATGAACTGGTACCTGACATCATGGAAGTCAGCTGATGATCCTTCCAGAGGTAATTTTACATGCATGATGGTTCCTTATGGATATCCTGAGATAGTACTAACGGAAGGCTCGAAAGTGAAGTGCAGGTCTGGAGCATGGAACGGTATACTGTTAAGTGGTTTAACTCAATTAAAATCAACTTCCAAGTTCAGAATTGAATTTCTTTTTAATGAAAAAGAGATGTTTTTGACATATCATTTTCATAGTAGCTCAATTCTTTCAAGGGCCGTGGTCAGTCCAAATGGAGATTTCCAGGAATTCGCGTTGAATGAGAAAACACAAAGTTGGTTCCTGTACGATACTGGAACTACAGATAATTGTGATCGTTATGCACTATGTGGTACAAATGGAATATGTAGTATTGACAGTTCTCCAGTACTGTGTGATTGCTTGGATGGATTTGTACCTAAAACTCCAAGAGATTGGAACGTGGCCGATTGGTCAAACGGTTGTGTTAGAAGGACTCCACTAAATTGTTCTGGAGATGGCTTTCGGAAGCTCTCTGGACTGAAGTTGCCAGAGACAAAAACGTCATGGTTTAACACGAGTATGAATCTTGAGGAGTGCAAAAAAAAGTGTATATAGAACTGTAGCTGTACAGCATATTCAAATTTGGACATCAGGAATGGAGGAAGTGGGTGCTTGCTCTGGTTTGGCGACCTGATTGACATAAGAGTTAGTGCTGTAAATGAGCAAGATGTTTATATACGGATGGCTGAGTCAGAACTAGGTATGATGAATCTATCTTCAGACTAGAAAAGTAAGTATCTATAAATTTTATTCTAGCAACTTCTTGTTAAATCATCCTTTAAATTGTAACTGCCTATTCATCAGAAAAATAACAGTATTCAGATCTATGAAATTGCTGCCTAAATGATTTATTCCAATATTAAGTTTACTTCAGAAAAAGAAAAAATGGGAAATCACATGCTTGAGATATATATAGAAGAAAATTTTCTTCCATTCCTTTTGCATGCGCACTTGCGCAGTTATCTGTTTCACTAATGTATATTCTATGGTCTTTCCTATTGTTGTCTTTTAAATCCACCTTTTCTCTGCCATGTTGTAGATAATGGAGATGGCGCAAAGATAAAGACAAAATCCAATGCGAAGAAAAGGATCATAATAAGCACTGCATTGTTTACTGGAATTCTGTTCCTTGGCCTAGCCCTGGTCTTGTATATTTGGAAGCAGCAACAGAAAAATAGTACGTTATTCACGCCATGAAAATTTAACTACTCTTATGCTCCATCTTTCGATTTTCAGATAAGAAGATTTGTTTCTTTTAAAATTTTATTTTTAGAATAATTAGATACATAAATGTATTGACGGCTTGAAGAAATTTTAGTGTAACAGAAGATATTGTTCTCCTACTTTCTTATTCTTCCCAGTTCTGCGTGCAGGACAATCAAATAACATGCGCAAGAAGGAAGACCTGGAATTACCATTTTTTGATTTTGGTACCTTGGCATGTGCAACAAATAATTTTTCCACTGACAACAAACTTGGAGAAGGCGGTTTCGGACCAGTTTACAAGGTACTAATCTATAATTAATCAAGCATCTTGATGGCTTTTAAATTTCACGGTGGAAACCCATGGCAACAATGACATTTGTGGTATTAGTTTCTTTGAAACATCAACCATGGGATTGAGCCTTTTAAGCATAAAATAATGACTGCTTGGACAGTATTCAAACTTCAAAGTTCCGAAACATGCTTGGACAGTATTGATTTGTTTAGGATACTGAGTTATTATTTGCAGGGAACATTAGCAGATGGACGAGAAATAGCTGTCAAGAGGCTTTCTAGGAATTCGAGACAAGGACTTGATGAGTTCAAAAATGAGGCAAATTACATTGTGAAACTTCAGCACCGGAATCTAGTGAAGCTTCTAGGATGCTGCATTGAAGGAGATGAAAAGATGTTGATCTATGAGTTCTTGCCCAACAAAAGCTTGGACGTTTTAATTTTCGGTATGGGATCTCTCAAAACGCCTACAAATTAATTAAACTTATTGCACACTTGGGTTGTCAGTGTTCAAGCACCAAACCAACTCTGAGTGAACAAAGCCATGAGCTGTGGCTTAAATAAAAAGTTCAGTAGATCAGTCGGGGATACAAGTTACTAGGAGAAAGTGTTGTTTTTTTTCTTTGCTTTGCCAAATCTTTTAGTATGATATTTTTTTATACTCAATTTTATTTTTTAACATTAAGTTAATTTAGATTTGAATTTTTTGGTTAAGTCCATTTTGAAATTTCACGGGTTGCAATTTGAGAAACTAAGCTAGTTTAAGGACGCTCGCTAGGGGTTGCTTTGATTTTTTTTTTTATCATTATTGTAAGGTAATATTTTTTTAATTTTATCATTTGATATTTATTTTATTGGAGATCAGGCTCTGTATTTTTTTATATGCTTTCTACATCTTTTTTTTATCCCTTGTTTTTTTTTTATTTGATTGGGTTATCTGGGTTCCTTTTATTTTTTATTTTTTATTAAATATTTTTTCTCAAAATAATTTTTATTCGTGAATTAAATAGAATTAATTAATTAAATATAATCAAATACTCACTTCATTGTGTTTTGTTCAATTTATTTTTCTAGGGCATTGCTCTAGTGAATCATGCAACTTCTTTTGATGTTATCTTGCATCATTTTGACATGGAGTTTGAATCATCTCAATAAACTCTTACGGTCATGTGAGATGTCTATAGTGGAGTGGCAATAAATCTCTAAAAATTTATTTTTTCTTCTCCTTATATGTATGATATTAATGATTTATTTTTTAGTTAATTATTGCTAAGGATTTTTTATGCTCGTTAGTTATCATTATCTTCGATTTAAATCATATTATAAAATTAAATAATTTTATTGGATATAATTAAGTTAATAACCTAAATTTTTTAAAAATACTGTCGTCATCTAATATTTTTTTATATTAAAAAAATTTAAATTGATAGACAGTATAGCGTGAATTTCCAATCCAGTATGGATTTTTTGACATGTAGACTGAGCCAGAGCACTTTTTTTTTTTTTAGATGGGGGAGGATAGAGGAGGTAAAGGGATATATATATATTAAAATTAGTTCCAATCCATTGCGAACCTTCACTTGCATTTTCTCACTTGCATTAAAGTATCCCTATATTAAGGGTCTAAATGAACAAACCCTTAATATAGGGATACTTTCAATTTATAAAAAACAATTTGGAGTGATTCGAAGCAGAGAAAATGCAAGTGAAGGTTCGCAATGGATTGGAACTAATTTTAATATATATATATATATATGTGTGTGTGTGTGTGTGTGTGTGTGTGTGTGTGTGTGTGTGTGTGTTTTTTATTAGAAATGGACACAAGTCAATAATCTATTGGTGCAATCTTGCTCCCTAGTAGTCAACTTTAAAGAAGGGGCACATCATAGATATTGCATAATGTACAGGGATTCAATCAAATCAAAAGCCATTGACGGAATTAAATAAAAAAGTTCGAAGAGTATAGGGACGAAATGATTGGACAAAACACTTTCATTGAAATATTTCGGTTCGTTGAGTAAATTGCCATATTGATTTTAATTTAGAACACAGTTGCATGGTCAGCGGTTTACGAAGGGACGTCCCACCTAACCGCGCCTGCCGTTTTTAGCAAGAACATTTTCACCGTCTATGGCAGCCATCAATATCAAAAAGTGAGTTACAGGGAGAGAAAAAAAACCTATGGGAGTACCAACGGAACATTGCATTCTTGTACTTCTTTTTTGCTCCTCTTTATTGCTTATTATAGAAACAGGAACTGCTATTGACACCATAAACACAACTCACTCTATTAGAGATGGTGATACCATAGTTTCAGCTGAAGGAACCTATGTGTTGGGATTTTTCAGCCCTGGAAAATCCAAGAACCGATACGTGGGGATATGGTATGGCAAGATACCTGTCGTGACTATAGTTTGGGTTGCCAACAGAGAGACCCCCCTTAATGATTCATCAGGTGTTTTAAGGCTAACTGACTTGGGAATTCTTGCCATTCTCAATCAGAATGGGACCATAATTTGGTCTTCCAACTCATCGAGATCTGCTTCTAATCCAGCTGCTCAACTTCTGGATTCAGGAAACCTTGTTGTAAAAGAGGAGGGTGATAGCCTGGAAAATTCCTTGTGGCAGAGTTTTGAACATCCAACTGATACAATATTGCCAGGCATGAAGCTTGGAAGGAATAGAATAACAGGCATGGAGTGGTACATGACATCGTGGAAGTCACCAGATGATCCTTCCAGAGGTAACTTTACTAGTATACTTATTCCTTACGGATATCCTGAGTTGGTTCTGAAGCAAGGTTCAAAAATGAAGTACAGATCAGGGCCATGGGATGGCCTGCGGTTCAGTGGGATACCTAACTTGAAACCAAATCCCGTATTCAAATTTGAATTTGTTATTAGTGAGGAGGAGATATTCTACAGAGAAAGTCTTGTTGATAAGTCAATGCTTTGGAGGTTCATGACAGATCAGAATGGCGATATCCCGAGCCTCGCTTGGATTGAGCGAACGCAAAGTTGGTTGCTTTATGATACAGCAAACACAGATAATTGTGATCGCTATGCACTATGTGGTGCAAACGGTTTATGCAATATTCATAGCTCTCCAGTGTGTGAATGCTTGGATGGGTTCGTACCAAAAGTTCCAACAGACTGGGCCGTGACAGTATGGTCAAGTGGCTGTGTTAGAAGGACTCCACTTAATTGTTCTGGAGATGGGTTTCGAAAGCTCTCTGGAGTGAAGATGCCGGAGACAAAAGCGTCATGGTTTGACAAGAGTTTGGATCTTGAGGAATGCAAGAACACGTGCTTGAAGAACTGCAGCTGTACAGCATATTCAAATATGGACATCAGGGGTGGAGGAAGTGGATGCTTGCTCTGGTTTTGTGACCTCATTGATAATAGAAGGTTTTCTGAAAACGAGCAAAATATTTATATCAGGATGGCTGCATCAGAACTAGGTATGAATTTATCCTCAGACTAGAAAATTCAAAATTTCTTAATTGTAATGAGTCATTTATTGACTTGCCTAACTGCCTAAATGATTGGTTCTAATACTAAATTTGCTCAAGCAATAGGTAGCATAGAAATCAAATGGCATTAAAAGCAAAATTTCTGCCTCCTCCACTTCTTTCAGGCCATCCTATTGTGGTTTTACAGAACATCACATGACATGAAACATGAAAATTTACGAATCTGTTATCACTTTCTAACATCATAGACTGATTTGATAACTGAAGTGGAAGGATTCCATCAGCTGAAGAAAATTTCCCACCCATTCTAATTAGTAATTACTAACCAAAAACATACAATGGCCATTTTGCATTTCCTGTTATAGTTTTTTAACTTCAGTTTCTCTCTGATACGGTGCAGATAAGGGTGACGGTGCAGAGATCAATGCTAAGTCCAATGTGAAGAAAATAATCATAATAAGCACTTTGTCTACAGGAATATTTCTCCTTGGACTGGGTTTGGTCTTGTATGTTTGGAGAAGGAAGCATCAGAAAAAAGGTATATATCTGCACAGCATGAACATCTAACCACTTTTATTGCCCCATCCCTCCATTTACATAAACGAGCTTTAACTTCTTGAGAATTTGATTTCGAGTATTCCAAGGTGCTCGCAAATTGTTATACTTTGTCTTCAAGAAATTTGACTATAACAAAAAATAGAGATCTCCTGCTACTTTTTTATTTACACACCAGTTCTGCTTGCAGGAAAAAGTACTGGTGCTTTTAAAAGAAGGTCAAACAACAAGCACACAAAGGAAGATCTAAAACTACCATTGTTTGATTTGGATACCTTAGCTTGTGCAACAGATAATTTTTCTGTTGACAATAAACTCGGAGAAGGGGGTTTCGGGTCTGTTTACAAGGTACTAATCTGTAAACAATATCTTGATGGTTTCCAAATTCATGATATAAACTCCTATCACCACATGACTGAAAAAGGCATTCCGTTTGGAAAGAGTTCCAACAGATGAGGTTTGCTAGTAATATGCAACATCCCATCATGATTCCCAACTTTCACTAGACAAAGTATGATTTACTTATGATAGCGAGTGATTTTTCGCAGGGAACATTAACAGATGGGCGAGAAATTGCTGTGAAGAGGCTTTCTAAGAATTCGAGACAAGGAATTGGCGAGTACAAGACTGAGGTTGAGTATATTGTGAAATTTCAGCACCGGAATCTAGTGCAGCTTCTAGGATGCTGCTTTGAGGGAGATGAAAAGATGTTAATCTATGAGTTCCTGCCAAACAAAAGTTTGGACTTCTACATTTTCAGTAAGAATCTCTCAAAACCTGTACAAATCCATGCTAATAATCATACTTCTTTATCACCGACTTTGTACTAATACAGAAAACAAGTCTATGTGAGTACTGCTTTGAGAAAAGACCTAAAATTAAGTTTGGTAGTTCTGAGGAAAAGGAGGCTGCCAACTGCACCAAAAACAACCATTTGTTGAGCTTCCTTTATAGCCTTTATGACAAAGGATTGGTGGGAAGTATCTCCTCCACTTTCTTTGTCACACCTGCCACCTTATTTATTTGAGATTATAACTTCAAATTTTTCAAGTGTTAATCATCACAAGCTGTTTTGTTTTCTTTCATACACATTTATGGACCATAATGTACTGACCTGAGAAAAACATTGTGCAGATGAAACCGAGGACACGCTACTAGATTGGCCAACACGGTACAACATCATCAATGGAATAGCTCGTGGACTTCTTTATCTTCATCAAGATTCACGACTAAGAGTAATTCATAGGGACCTGAAAGCCAGCAATATTCTACTGGATTATGAATTGAACCCAAAGATTTCAGACTTTGGCATGGCTAGAAGTTTTAAAGGAAATGAAATTGAAGCCAATACCAATAAAGTGGTTGGAACATAGTAAGTGATATGATTTTACCTTCATTTTCTGCAAATGCAACCTTAACATTCATTGAATACATGCAGTGGGTACATTTCCCCGGAGTATGCAACTGAAGGGCTCTACTCCTTAAAATCGGATGTCTTCAGCTTTGGTGTATTGGTGCTAGAGATAGTGAGTGGATATAAGAACAGGGGGTTCAGTCATCCAGAACACAATCTCAACCTTCTAGGGCATGTAAGTGTCAAAACTATATTACTTCGACTCATCATTTCTCTTTACTTTAAAACCTGTGTCAGGTTTCCATAGGCTTGGTCATGTCTGCTGATAGTACGCCTTAAATTGATAAAAGAAATGAAGAAGTATTGAAAAGAAAACGATTCTGAGAAGGTTAAGCATGTCTGACACACATCTCTTTTTGGATTTGGATCTCAGAGAGTCTAGAGAACAATGTGTCAATGGAAACATTTCTTACTTCTAGATACCAAATCTGCTATTGGTAACATGTTTTTGTTATTAGGCTTGGAGACTATTCCGAGAAGGGAGGCCTATGGAACTGGTTGGGCAATCAATAATTGAAGCATGCAATCTATCTCAAGTGCTACGTTCAATTCACGTGGCTCTACTCTGTGTTCAAGATAATCGAGAAGATAGGCCAGACATGTCATATGTGGTTTTGATGTTGAGTAATAACAATACATTACCTCAGCCTAAACATCCAGGTTTTTTTATTGAAAGGGATCCAGCTGAAGCAAGTTCAACAAGCGAGGGCACAGCAAATTATTCAGCTAACAAATGCTCGATTACATTATTACAGGCAAGGTAGATCCCATTTTGTGTTCATATCTTTTGTTTCGTCTTGATGGGTTTGATTTTGGATCTTAGAAGCTGTAGTTCCAATGTTGTGTGGTGAAGGCACATTGCTCAGCCAATGCAACCAGAATCTTTTTTTCCCTGAACGGGAATTTATTTTTGCACTCCTATTATTTGTTTCAACCTTGTGTTAAATGAAGTCATAGTTTTTTTCCCTCAACTTCCTACCTTATCAACTGATGAAGCGGCAGCTGGGACTTCTAATGGGGCGGGCACTGAGGAGTTTAAGGATGTTTTCTCTAATTTGGCTCTTCGCCGTTGTCGCACCCGACATCGCCAGGACTTTTTAAAAATTAATCTTCACGAAAAGAACAGGTTTCTGACATCTTGTTCTTTGATGAGAAAGGTCTAGTTTAAGGAGTCGCCACCTAGTATTATGGTCACTAGAAACCCTTATTGGTCAACAAAGATTATATGGCACGGGACTGGTTACGCAAAAGAAAAGATATTATCATCTCTTAAGCATCCTACTTGAGGTAGACTACATTATTGATTTTGTCTTAAATTGCTAAAGGTTTGTTATACCATGCTACCGATGGTATGATTGTAATATTCCTGATTCTGGTGTTAGTGAATATTCAACTACGGATACTTCCAACTCTGACGTTGGTAAATATTACGTAGCAAAAAAAATACGGTATTCCTGACTCTGGTGTTAGTGAATAAATCCGCAAAATTTAGATTAAAAGAAAAGAAAAGTTTTAATAAAAAATATAATTATTTTTGAATTGGTATTGATATAATAGTTAGTTTACATGGCAATTCCATCGAATAACTTTACTAGTGTGTTTGGTATTATGGTAGCTTTTATGGTTGTGGTTTGAAAAAAATTATTTTATAAAATGTATTTTTAGTTGAGGTTGGTTTGGAAAAATGTATATTTAGTTAAAACTGTGGTTGAAATTGAGGTTGAACAAAAAGTAGTTTGATGTGTTTGATTAAAAATGCTTTTCAAATTAAGGTTATAAAATAACTAAAAAAGACATTAATATTGATGGTTTTTAATTGAAATATTGTTGATTTAACTACTGTTATTACATCGTGAAATAAACAATATTTTATATAAAGTATTTTTTATTGTTTCATAAAACTATCTGCAATTTCATCACGTACGAAATCCATCTGACAAGGACTACAATTTTCATGGCTTCTTGAGCGTGCAACAATATCAGGTAAAATATCATCAGGAATAAAATTGGGATTGCGATCAAATTCTACAAATGCAACATCATCAATGGATCTTCTTCTAATGTAATTATGTAGTGTCATTGAATAATGTTAAACACTAGTTTTTCGAATAAAGCACAATACTTGAGAAATTTTGTTGGATTTTTTTTATTTTACTAGGTCGGACCCAATCCAATACATTTAGGTTTGGGCCGGAACTCGTCCGGCCCAGAACAGTGGAGAGTGAATTAACTCTCCACCTCTCCATTGTTCACGTGAACAATGGAGGCTCAACTGCTGTTTGCAAAGCACAGAAATTGTGCTTTTGTTAAACCTGAGGCACGACCGCAATTTATAGTGGGTCCCACCAAACAAAACTCCATTTTTAACTTAACCAAACATTAATATTTGTGGCTGACTATCAACCCCACCCAACACCACAATGCCAAACGGGTTCAAAAGACGGTTGAATTAAAAGAATGTTTAAAAAAAGGTTAAGAGTAAAAAAAATAAGGACTAAATCTTAAAGGTAAAAAAATCCTAGGAGGGTTAAATTGAAAGAGAATCCCAATTCTATAGATTATTTAAAATAAGAAAAATACAAATAAAAAATAGAGACCAAATCTGAAAGAAAAAAATGAAGGGCTATTTTGAAAATGTGTAGGGGAAGGCTTTTAAATCAAGGAGGAGGGAGGAAAGAAGGAAGAAAAAAAGAAATAGCCATCGAAGTAAAAAAGCAACATTTTTTTGTTAAATATCCTGCCCATTAATGGAGGCTACGCCATAAGAAATAAAACGCTGTCGTGGAAGTCTAGTTTTGGTCGCCGAATGATATTGTACACGCCGAACAAAGATCGTGAGAGAATTTACATGTGTCCTTGTGAATGTCATGAACAATTGACTTTTAAAAATTAATTTATATTTTATACATGTCTAAATACTAAGTTGCCCCTGATCAGACTTGACAATAATAATAACAAAATCAAATGGAAAAGACGTAAAACCCCTTGACCTAGGCAAATATAACTTTAATTCAAGGGTATTTTGGTAATTTTATTATGTATTTGAAATGAAAAAAAAATAGAAAACACCCCTGCCCGCCAGCCCATGATTTTTAGTTTTTTATGGTATATTACTAATTTTACTGTGTACTAAACAACAAAAAAACCACTTTACCCTCCCGCTTCTAAGGCTATTTATGTTTTGTTATTAAGGGCAAAATCATAATTTTATTGTTCCAATTCACAATGACTATCGTTATAGAGTAACGATAAATAAATAAAAAAAAGCTACAGTAAATGTTCTACCCCTTTTAGGTAACATTTTCCTTTTAGATCCTATAAATTTTTATTATTTTGCACTATGGTTATTTTTTTTATAGTCATCGAGATTTGCACTGTGGTTATTAAAATTGTTTTTTCAATTTCATCATTTGAAGTTATGCTGACATGATTTTATGTGTTGAGTTTTATTTCAATTTTTTTTTTACTCATTCATTCAGTATGTCATAAAATATTTCAAAGTAAAACTAGAATTTTATTTTACAAAATATAATTTTAGTTTATTATTGGAACAATTTGAAAAATAAGGACCAAAATTAATATCAATAAAAAAACAGAGCTATTTTTCAATTTAGCTATTCACATGCACGGAAACTTCAATTTAGCCCTATAATTTCAAGTCATGCACATTAGATCCTTATTGTTTGAGGTTTTATATTTCAATCTTTTTATCACGATTCGGTCTTTGAATATTGAGGGATTAAGTCAATAAAATAAGAGTATATTAGTCAAATAAAATGTTTTGATACATATCTCATATTTTTATATATAGTTATGAATATATAATTATTATCTTAGAATTCATGTTTCTGAAATAAAATGTTGTAAGAAGTTTGTAGTAAAGAGTTTAGGCTGAGGCAAAGCATCTTCTGATGACGTCACAATGTTTCATCAGAATTTCTCTTAGGAACAAAGAGAGAAGATTGCAATATTGGAGTCTCATTTAGACTCTACAATGTGTTTTTAGTAATAGAACTCATTACAAGTTTCCTGTGTGCAGATTTATAGATGACTCTGTGGAATGGTGACGTGTAAATCTTTAAATTCATCAAATCAGTCCTTAAAGTTCTGTTCACATAAAGCCAAAGTAGAAAAAAGAATCTCAGGCCAAAAAAGACTAGACTAGATGTTAATCAAGTTCTTCTAGAAACATCAAGATTACCAAATGGACAGATATGCAAAAAATTCAGGTTCAGGTTCGTATATCTTAGAAATTTAAAGAAGAAAAAGAGAAACATCACGAAGAATAGAAAGGAAAATGGAGGTTCTAAGTCCTTCACCTTCATATACTCTTTAAGCTACAGGTTTATTGAAACCTACTGTGATGTTTTGAAAAATAAAGAGAAAGAATAAATTGAGTTATGCTTGGAGAAAGAATAAAGAGAAAGAATAAATAGGTAAAGGCAATAATGTTCTTGGAGGTTTAAATTGAGTTATTTAAAAAATAATTTCATATGTAAGTTTGGATTCATTTAAATATGAAATTTTGGGTAGAAAAACCTTGTTTATATTCTGGTCATGGATACGTGAATCGGGTCGTGACACCAACATCCAAATCAATTGCTTTGAGATTAAGCAAAAAGGGTTATTGAATTTATTTTGAGTGCGAAGGTTGTTGAGCACAGAATAAATAACTGGTAGGCTAATCATTCGAGATGTCGAGAACCAGTGTTATGACTTGTAAAAGCAATAATACACCAATCTTGAAAGCTTCATCAACTAATCAGATTTTAGGTTTGTTTTTCAATTGTTACAAGTTTAACTGTCTCCAAGGTCACTAAAGGTTTACATAATTATTAATTTTAGAATCCATGAGATTAGTTAAGGTGCATATAAACTGATCCAGATACTCACATTAATAATAATAATAATAATAAAACACCATCCAAAAAAAAAATGGATGCAAGTAGAGAGAGGTACGAGAGGAAGAGTAGTAAATACTAGCAGCCGCAAGTTGAGTGGCAGGTAGTTGAAAGATGTATAGTTTTAGTGGTTGTATGATGTGAGAGAAGGAGAGTTTTGAGAGAGATTTGTCACTAAGCTTCTATAATACAGTGAGGTTGATATTTAATTATATGGTAGGAAGATCTTATTAATTCATTATACTTTGTTAGATGATTAGATAGTATTCTGGATTATTTTTTAAAGTTTTTTTTTAAATATATTAAAATAATATTTTTTAAAAAAATAAAATAAAAGGTTTTTAATTTTTTTAAAAAAATTATTTTTTAAATACGAAAAACAAACAGGCTATTTAAATAAAAGGAATTAAGACTTATTTCTCTTTTAAGTTAAATTGCTTACACTTGTAATGAAAGGCTAAAAGAAGTAACAGTTAGACCTTCCTTTCGGAAACCCTGCTTCGAAGTCGATCTCTTTTATCATCTCAAGGAAAAGGCATAGACATTAGTCCTGTCAGTGTCACAATACTCGTATCTATCCATACGCATACGCAGTAGAATAAAGCTCATCGTGGATCCATTTGATATGCAACTTGAATCAATGCTAAGCTAAGAAAATGACTTCGATTAATACATAATAAATAAATTTCGCAGGGACATCGAGCATATACAGATTATATATATCAAGAACCTGACTAGCAAGTTTTGATGTCGATTTCAAAGGTGGGGGGCTGTCTTTTTAAACTCAGTAAAAAGTCTCAGACAGAGTAAACGGAAGAATATTAACGTTGTTTCCTTCAGCTTTCTGTCAGTTTCTTCTAGATAACATCTTCATTGTGCATATCATCCCAATCAAAAAGCACATCAAGATAACAAGAACATTAAACTTTGATTCCTTAATACTATTGACATCAAAACCTGGAAATCAAGATCTAAAATTATAACATGATAAAATAAATTAAAATATGTAGAAAAAAAATAGTATTTTACCATCAAAGTAACTTTTGAACTAATTATCATCCGTTACTAGATGTAACTTTCCACCAAATTCTATAAAATAAAAAATTAGACATGTTAGATGATTGCAAACAATTTAATTAATAAATCACAAAATAAAATATGCAAGTTTATAAAAAAAAAATTACCTGACTCAAGATTTTCATATGTTTCAAGATCATTTATCAAGCTTCTAATATCAGTTGGAATTGATCCATGATGCAACCAATTTTGACAACAAATGAGTGCTTGAACCATTGCTGGAGATAGAGAACTTCGAAATTGATCGAGTACACGACCACCTGTTCTAAATGCTGATTCAGAAGCCACTGTGGATATAGGAATAGCCAGAACATGTTGTGCAACCTTTGAAAGTGTCTTATATCTCAAAGCATTACTATTCTACCAACCCAAAATATCTAACTTATCATCATTGGAATCCTCACAACTATCAATCAAATACCTCTCAACCTCATTTTTATTTTCCACTCTATGCATCTCTTGTAAATGTCTTTTAAATCGAGCCAAAATGTTAACATCTACCTCCACATCATCAATAACATTAACATCTTGTTTATGCTTATTATTATCCACCACTTCATCAATTTTCAAATAAAACTCATACAAGCTCACCAAAGTATCTTTCACCTTATTTGTTAGCAATTGTGCTTTGTCATAATCATACAACTCACCAGAACAAAATTTTACATATTTCAACTTGAAACGTGGATCTAAGACATTAGCCACATATAACAAAAAATTATGATTTACTTCACAACCCCAATACTTCTCAAACTTTAACATCATATTCATCGCCATTCCACTTAAAATATTCTTTTTATTTTTACACAATTGCAACAACTTTGTATGAATGTAAATCAATTCATTGAAGAAAGAATTTGATGTGACATGCAATGACTCAGAAAATCTCAATGTAACCATGTAAAAGATCTTTAAGAACTTCACCAAAGTTCTAGCATTTTCTCAATCCTCTAAACTAGGTGGCCCTATGTTTTTTTTATTCCTCTTTGAATCAACCTCCAAAAAGTAACTCATATACCTAGGTTCTTTTTCACCTAACATCACAAATACCTTTTCAAACTTTTCAGCAGCTTCTAGCATAAGATAAGTTGAATTCCATCGAGTTGCAACATCTAAACACAATAATTTCTTACACTCTATATGCAACTTTTCTGCACACTTCTTAAATGCAAGTTGCCTCGACGATGAAGATCTCACAAACCTAATTGCATTTCGAATCTTAACAATTGAAACATTAATCTCTTTCAAGCCATCACACACAATGAGGTTTACAATGTGTGCACAACATCTAACATGCAAATGCTCATTTGCCAATATATATTAGTTGGCCAATCTTTCATCACATTTTTCAAAAATGAAATAGTCACATTATTAGAGCTTGCATTATCTACTGTAACAGTCAAAACTTTATCAATCCCCCACTCTAACATACAATTCTCAATAACTTGACCAATTGTCTCACCCATATGATTGGAAACTTGACAAAAATTGAGAATTTTTTTATGCAAATTCCACTCATTATCAATCCAATGAGCTGTTAAACACATATAGTTAATATTTTGGATTGATGTCCATGTATCTGTTGTTAAGCACAATCGTCGACCCCTAAGAGCTGTTCTCAATCTATCCTTCTCTTCAACATAAAGTTTCAAACAATCTCTCATAATAGTGAAACAAGAAGGAATGTCAAATCTAGGTTGCATAGTCCTAGCAAACAATTTAACTCTCCACAAAATTAAAAGGCAACTCATCAATTATAACCATCTTTGCTAGTGCTTGTCTACATTCATCATAATTATAACCTATTGCCTTAAGAGTTCCCACATTTTGTTCTCCCAATTCACACTTCTCTATTTTAGGTTCTAATACCAAAACCTTTTGTTTCTTATCAACCACAAAAGAAAACTTTTTGCACGCTTTTAAATGACTCCACATATTACATGTGTCATTAACAATAAAATGACATGCATAATGTTTTCCACAATAATTACATTCAGCTCTAGGGGCTTTAGGATCAACATCAAGTTTTGTAAAGTGATTCCAAATTTGTGACTTCTTTTTATCATCAGCATTTCTTTTCCTTGATGTAAGGACTTGAGGTTATTTACCTTTTGTATCTGTGGTGGATCCTGCAGTGGTTGATTCTGCATTAGTTTTTGAAGTTGGAGAATTGGTTGATGTTGGTGTAGTGCCTGTGGATAAAGCATTTTGAATTTGAGGATTTTCCCTCTGTTATTACATAATGAAAACATGTTAATAACCATAATTTATAATAGACTTACATGTACTAAAATTCAAAGAAACATGCATAATGTTTTACAGTCAAAACTAAAATTCTAGACACGCTTAAGCTAATACATGATTTACATCCAAAAATTGGACTGCAGTCACCAACACCCGACCTATTTTTCTTACATCTCAAAGAAACTAATAAAAACTTAAATGTACTAAAATTCAATCCATGAATGATTGTATGCAGCCCTGGAAAATACACCCACCTTCTCTTTTCTCACCCCTCAAGTTTGATTCTTAGCCTTTTTGACTGCCAATGATTCTGTGTTGAGGTCTCAGTCTCAAGTTATGGTTCGAAATTGACCTTAGTACATGTGGACAGGGTGGTTTGCATGTAATGGTAAATTATTCAACTAGAAAAAAAAAATTCAGATTTCAGAATTGATAAATTACAGAGTCCACCAAACCCCTCTCTTTTTCTTTGGAGCTGAGAACAATGTTAAACCAAATTCTGCGTAATTTGTGAGAATTAGAGAAATTTTTCATTAACTACTATCCTTTAACAAACTCTGGAGTCAAATTAAGGAAGGCCTTGCTATTAGTTTTCCATAGCTGTCTCATTCCCTAGATTTTTCTTCATCTAGAACTTTATTTGTAATATATGGTTTAATTTGTTTCTCCGAGTCAACTTTGAAATTATAGATGTAATTTGCAAGTCCTTAATTGTTTTGTAGTAACCCTTGATTGGATGGCGAGGAAAGTTTTGTTGAGAGAAAAATCAGAATCACTTTTCATAGATTGCCATTTCATCATCAAATTATTTCATGCATTATTCATTGTTATTGCTTTCATGTATTTGTGGATTAACATATTCATTGTTATTGCTGGAGCATGGAGTAGGAGGGCTGGAAATTGATGGAAATAGATTATTAGACTCTAAATATAGATGTCATGCTAGGAAGGGAAATTTTGGTCCTGCACTGCACGATCATTTTATAGCAGGTTGCACAGAGTTTATGCAAGTAAACCCACGATAAACTAAATTCATCTAATAATTTGTTCTTGACCGCGAAGAAATTTAAGCTTGATATACACACAGAACCTTATCCAAAAATAACCTAGACATTATAATCAAATTAAATTGGTAAATTAATCATCCCTACGCTAAATTTAACCATATTCCCAAAATCCACGGAATACACAGAATCACAGATTTTTTAATGCAGAAAAAAATCAACCAAAATACCACTCTAAGCTCAAACTCTGATTTTTTTGTAAGGATATACCAACAAATACACAGAATCACAGAGCATATGTTAAAAAAAAAAAACAGAGATTGAAAGAAAAAAGAAATCATACCTGGTGTGAGTTATGACACGATTCAAGGTTGGGTGTGAGAGGGATGTGACTACCTGACTGGTTTGCTACATCTGGAGATGGACTCTGGAAGTTCGGTATGCCGGTGTGGTGTGTCATACAATTCAAAGTCGGGTGTGAGAGAGGGATGTGGCTGACTGGCTAGTTTGAAGATGAAGATGGAGTGGGAGAGGGGTGTGGCTGGCTGTGGATGAAGACGGATTAACTTGATTTCGTTACAGATCTATGAGTAAAAGTGTGAATTGTGAGGGTTGAGAGAGCGGCTTAGAAGCAAGGAGAAGGACGGCTGGAGTCTGGACGCTAGGGTTAAGAATAAGAACGTGTTTTTTTTTTATATATAGTACCCCCTTAACTGAACCGGTTCAATTCGGTTGGGGTTTTTCCGGTTTCAGGTTTCTGAAACCGAAACCGAACCAAAAATTTTTTCAAAAATTTTAATCGGTTTTTTTTTACGATTCGGTTTTTTGGTTATTTTTTTCTCGGTTTCTCTGTTTTTTTTCTCACCCCTACTGCTCTTTATTAAGATACAAATTTGTTTACATGTTTCCTTCTGGCTACCAGGAAACTAAAGCCTGTTAATGACATTATAACATGATGAACTGGAACTTCGGTATTAATATCAGGGCACATGTGTTTATGCAACCTCCACTGTAATTCTAATTACAAATAACTAAAGTAACCAGAATAAAACTTCTTCCAAGAAAATTGAAGCTACATAAACTCTACTGTTAGGCTGAAACCCATCCACCTGTAAGTTCACCTTCATCATTTCATTTGAGAGCACATTAGTATATATATGTGCAATAATCTCAACATCCACAACAAAGCTGCCACCTAAAATTATATTTTAACAATCAAAAATATATTTTCTAATTCCACATTTCTTCGCACAAAATTGAGCAAGCAACTCAGGGCAGGCAACTAGACTTCACTCTAATGACAATATCCAACCTAAGCCGTGCATGAAATATTGTTAACATATCAAAATTGCGTCTTGATCCTTTTTGCGATCCTTTCTCTTAAAACAGGTTAACATTCACAAAAGCTCCCACATATAAACACAAAACAGGTATATTTATATACACGCATTATCTCCAACTCTTCAAACAATAACAAGCCATCATAAGTAATTACTTATTGTAAGCCATAAAGATTAGAAGTGTCAGACTCTCACGGCAAGTCACGGAATAATCCAAGACTGTTCCCAAAAGCACAAAAGTTTACTACCCAATGACAGCAGAATTAACATTCCACCCAAGTCCTTCTCTAATAACCCTTAAACAGAGGAGACAAGTACCAATTCACATTAATCGGAAAGTTCACTATCATCACAAGTACGGGATAAAACCTCCTCCCCTAAGATGCATTCCCTCAAATTGAAAACTTAACCTTTACACTCACGTAAGAACCAAAATTAAAAGAAACCCAGTTAAAAAAATACATCCTTTCAGCTAAAAATCAACTAAAATTCATCTTTCATAACCAAACAAAAAATCTATCTTTAGCCATCTTTTATACCAAAACCACCCAAAGGCAAACAAATTTCCCTACTAAATCATCAAAGATTGCAAAGCAAGAAAAAGACTACGTGATTTGCAACTCGGTTCAATAGTAGAAGCACATAAAAAGAGAGAAAGATAAAGATTCATAAAGAAAAAGTAAACCTCAAGGAACTCCTGGGCATAAGCTTGTGCAAGTTGATTCTTTAACTGGTCCTTCAAGTCTTCAGCTGAAATTTGGGGTGACCCAGATCCCACACTTGAATGTGAAGAAAACGAATCCATAATTTCTCTCTCTCTCTGTCTCTCTGTCTCTCTGTAGGCTCTGTGACTGTTTCGGTGCTGACAGAGAGGGACAGTACTTGATATAAACCCTAGAGAAAGTAGGATGATCTTTTTCTTTTTCGATTTTAATCCTTAAACCCTTGTTCAAGGTCCATTTGATGGTGTCCTGAGCCAAGGCCTAGCCTGGTTACAAAACTTGTTGGGGCCCGTAAATCTAAAATTTGGAAATAATTTTTAGTAAAATTAGCATTCCTTCTAGTTTTTTTTTACGCCATAACTCTCATACTTTAATAAAAGCTGAAATATAAAAAACTAAATTATAGAAACTCAACTAAATTTTTTTAAAAAGTATAGAAACCAAAATAATAATTATTACATTCACTATTAGTAAAGTTATTAAAAAAATAAAAAACAATAATAGCACTGCACAATTTTTTATCTTCAACAATGATAATTTTAGATTCATTATCTCCATAATTATGGGCCGACATGGCTAGAGCTTAAACTAACCAGCTTCACAGAGTCAATGGACCTCCAAACCCATCTTGACAAATTATTCTTCAACTTATTCTACAAGAAATACATAAAAATTCTTTTTAGAATTAAACAAATTATCTTGACAAAAATATAATTGAGCTCCAAGTCTCCTCTCAACTAGTGTCAATGGAGGCTTGCATATATTCCTTTTCAACTTGTATCATGGGTTCAATCTATGAAATAGTAATTGAAGTCACCTTACATTGCTTTTGATTTGGGTTGAAATTGGGCTTAAAGACAAGTCTCAACAAAATGCCATTGTTGATTTGGTCTTGGTCTTCGTCCTTCAAGTACTTTGTTTTGATGATCAACTTCTTTCAACGGGAGGGATCAAAATGCAAGAAGAAAATTAGAGGCACACAACAAACATAGAGAGACCTTCTGGGCTTGTGGTTTATGGTTGCTATGATGCAAATGGTTAATATATTATCTTATAAATTATTAAAAAAAATAAAATAAAATGAAAGGGTGAAATGCATAGTGAAAAACATTGTGCACATATGCACTATAAATTATTATATAGTTTTTTTAAAAAAATATTTACTATTGTGTAATTATCATTTTGTTCTTTATATAAAAAAAAAATAGTTAACTTGTCAATGAGGGTAATTCTATCTTTTTATAAATTCCATTGGTCATTAGTAAATTGTTCGAAAACAATTGTCTTTTATATTTTTTTCATGGTTAATTTACTAAATTACCCTTAAAAACAACAAAAAAAATCATTAAATGTCGTCCAGGGTCATTTTCACATTTTTAATCTGGTTAGCACAATAAAATGACGCTAATACCCTTAAAAAGCAGAAATTAATAAATTATTATCCAAGGACTATTTTGTCTTTTCACAATAGTTTTATTATTATATTTATGTTGATTTAGAGGCAAATTAGTCTTTTAATAAATATAAAATATTAAAAAAAAAGTGACCAACATGTGCATAACACGTGTTAGGTGCTCTTTTGTCTTTGGGCAGTGTATGCGAAGAATTAAAGCGATTAACAATGAACTTCCTTGATGTGGTTAGTTTCGTCTTGGTGACCCCTCTCTTCCAATACAATATATGTGGCGTTTAACCTCAGGACTGGTGCTGGTGAGCTCCCTTTTCTTCTTTCTCTCTCAAACTTGGATTTCGCGCATGGCATTTCAGAATTTCAAACCAGCTATTTAGTTTGTTTTTCCTTCATATTTGATCCATATTTTTTTTAATTGAAAATGGTTTATAGAATTGGATTTTTTATTTATTTTCATCATTTTTTAATTTTTTTATGTGTCAAATTTGATTCTTATTTTTCTTATTATTATTTGCTTTGTTTTAGATAATTTTTTTTAATTAAACTTTTGTCCATATATGATGTGATCCTCATTGTTTTTTAACAGGGCAGCCACTTTACTCATGACTCGTTAAGTCAATAAGCCACACCAATTATTTTTTATTTATTAACGTATATAGTAGTGGATTAATTTTGACCAATATATTGATCAAGTTTTTAATCATCATTTCAAATCCTATATCGCATGCAGAAAAAATAAGATGATGCTTATATGTTTTTTTAATGCAATCACTAGATTTTGATCCGCATACAATGAAATGATGATCTCAATACTAGTAAAATTCTAAATGTGCTTAGTGTTTTACTATTGCAGGTGAGGACAAATATTCTTGATTCAAACAATATTGATTTTTTTAGTCCCTAGGACTTCTTATGCTTTGGTCCCTTAATTTCTCTTTTTTTTATTTGATCCTTTAACATTGACTTGATTTGTGATTGGTCTTGGTCATTTGTTTTCATGCCCGTGTATAGAAGTCTCGATGTGTCAAGGAAATGTTATATCGCTTGGTTAATATTCGATTTAGCAAAATAAAATTTATTTTTATTGATTTCAAATAATTATAGCTTCAGGGACCAAATTTTAGAATTAAAAAAAAATATTTAGTACCTTTTTTTCCAAAATAAAGGACTCATTTATACTATCAGAGGAGAGGTTTAGGTCCTTTTTATTTTATTTTAGTCCCTCAATTTTTTTTTCAATTTGATCCCTTTAAATTGATTTTATTTGGGATTTAACTTGGTAGTTTGTTTTGGATACCTTAATATAGGGGGTCTTACAACATTGAGGAAAATTTTTAGGGTTTAGTTTATGCTCAATTTTCAAAAAAAAAATTGGTTGATATAAAATAATTAAGTATTAATGGACCAAAATTAAAACTAAAATAATTATAACGACTAGGGTAACTGGGTAAAGCAAATAGGCTGGGGCTAGTGGTACACGTACTGCATATGTAAGACGCCCATCTACTTTAGGCGGTACATGCAGCATATCTTAGTAGTCAAATGTCTGCTTCCATTGCACCATTGGAAGTGGCTCGCAAGACCTTCCTAATAGGCTAGTGTGTGGCAGTGGGAAAGCAACAGTTTGATGCCGACGATCTTTTTTCTTCTCCTCACTCTTTTCTCTTTCCTATCATTGTGATTCATGTCACCTATGCCAAAATTAAAAAGTAATCTGTCATTTTATTTTTTTATGTTTGTATAAAATTTGGTTCACAATATTTTCATTGTTATTTGTTTTGCTTTGAATCCCTTTTTTATTTGATTTTTTTTCTTTCAATCTCATACCTAAATGTCTGATTTTATTTGATTTTTATATCAAATTTGGTTTTTATTTTTTTGATTGCTATTTTTTTGTACCATTCTCTTAATTATTCCCTTTTTCAATTCCAACCCTCAGCATTTGATTTTATTTTATATTTATATCAAATTTGGTCATCATACTTTTAATTGCTTTTTTTAAACCTTTTTTATTGATTTTTTTTCTCAATTTCATCCCTTAGCATTTTATTGATTGAGAATTTTGCTTCGTGATTTTTTTTATTCTGCCTTCTATAAGGTCATCCTGACCTCATGACCCAGGTCACAAATTTGAAAAGTTAGCTCAAGTTGACTTATGTTTTTTTATGTCCTTTCTTGCAATTGATTTTTTTTTTCAATTTTATCATTAACTATTGAATTTCTTTCAAGGTCACATGTTTATGATTTTTTCACTTTTATTTTTAAGAGATTATCTCAATCTCATGTCTGGGGACACGGGCTTGGCGGGTTAACCTAGGTTTACTTGGGTTATTTTTCTTCTTTTTTTGCTTTTTTTAAAAAATTATTTTTTTAAAAGTTTCACACTTCGACATTGTGTTGGTTTGAGAATTGATTTTTATAATTTTATTAAAATTATTCTAGTCTCATGATGAGATAGAAAATTTGGCTAGCTAACTCGGGTGGGCTCGGGTCTGTTTTTTTCTTTTTTTTTTAATTTTTTTTTTAATTTTATCCTTCAATATTTTATTTGTTGGGAATTGAGCTTCAATTTTGTTTTCATTTTACTTTCTATAGGGTTATCTCGTTCTTATTTAACGTTTACTTTATTATTAAATAAGATTATTGAGATCTTTTAAGAATATTATGATGATATCTTTCCATTATATTATCAAGCATTCATGTATTGTAGTTAATCATTGTTATTTTTTTTAAATTCATCTATTTACCATCATTGTTTTTTTTAATTATATTATTAAATTAACCAAATTTAATGAAACTAGTCTGAGTTTTTAATATTTTTTTTTTTAAATACTAACATGGCCCAAACATCCATATTGAGAAAAAAAATTAATCTGCCCGCTACGCTAGCGCTTGAAATCAATCTAGTGTTATACTATTTAGTGACGACACAAGTGCTGCTAAAGACCCCAAATTGATAAAAAGGTTTTTGAGAGATTAAGTGATGTGCAACTGATATATGTAGGTCCCTCAACCAACATCCTAGACAGTACACTGCTTTTTATTAAGATACAAATTTGTTTACATGTTTCCTTCTGGCTACCAGGAAACTAAAGCCTGTTAATGACATTATAACATGATGAACTGGAACTTCGGTATTAATATCAGGGCACATGTGTTTCTGCAACCTCCACTGGAAGTCGAGCAAGGAAAGCAATTCTTACAATTATATGGTTATAATTTAGTGATTTAATTAGACAGATACGATGCAGCATGGTAGATTAATTTTTAGTGCTTAAAGTCCAAAAGTCCTCAGCACAACAGCAAGTCACGATACTAATCCGAACAATTCTCTCTTCACTATCAAATTTCCATGTCATTGTAGTCAGCAAATAAATCCAACTAGCGTTTACCTCAACAATAGGACATTGCTCTCCAGGCAAACCAATTGTGGTCTTAAATATGCAGCTTCTTGCAACGAGGCCAGCCACACGTTAAGATGAGAAAGTGAGCTGCAGAAAAATCATGAGAGTACCAATGTATTACATTCCCACACTTCTCTTTTGCTGCTCTTTATTGCTGATTATACAAGCAGCCACAGCTATTGACACCATAAACACAACTCAGTCCATTAGAGATGGCGATAACATCACTTCATCTGGTGGAAACTATGTGTTAGGGTTTTTCAGCCCAGGAAAATCCAAAAACCGGTTCTTGGGGATATGGTATGGCAAAATATCTGTCCTGACAGCTGTTTGGGTTGCCAACACAGAGGCTCCACTTAACGACTCATCGGGTGTTTTACGGCTTACAGACGGAGGAATTCTTGTCCTTCTCAATCGTAGCGGGAGTGTAATTTGGTCTTCAAACACGTCAACACCAGCAAGGAATGCAGTTGCACAGCTTTTGGATTCAGGAAACCTTGTTGTGAAAGAGAAGGGTGATCATAACCTAGAAAATCTCTTATGGCAGAGTTTTGAACATCTCAGTGATACATTGTTGCCAGAAATGAAGCTAGGACGGAATAGGATAACGGGCATGGACTGGTACATTACATCATGGAAGTCAACGGATGATCCTTCGAGAGCTAACGTCTCAGAAATCCTTGTTCCTTATGGATATCCGGAGATACTTGTGATGGAGAATTCAATTGTGAGGCATCGGTCAGGACCGTGGAACGGCCTGCGATTCAGTGGTACGCCTCAGTTGAAACCAAATCCCATGTACACATTTGAATTTGTTTATAATGAGAAGGAGATATTCTACCGATATCATGTTCTTAATAGCTCAATGCTTACAAGGCTCGTGGTAACTCAAAATGGTGATGTCCAGCGCTTTGCCTGGATTTCTCGGACACAAAGCTGGCTAATTTATCTTACAGTAAATACTGATAATTGTGAACGCTATGCCCTATGTGGTGCAAATGGTATCTGTAGTATTGACAACTCACCAGTGTGCAATTGTTTGAATGGATTTGTACCGAATGTTCAAAGCGAAGAGGAGATGATGGACTGGTCAAGCGGTTGCCTTAGAAGGACTCCACTAAATTGTTCTAGAGATGGGTTTCGACAGCTCTCAGGTGTGAAGTTGCCTGAGACTAAAACATCATGGTTTAACAAGAGTATGAACCTCGAGGAATGCAGGAACACATGCTTGAAGAACTGCAGTTGTACAGCATTTTCAAATTTGGACATCAGGAATGGAGGAAGTGGGTGTTTGCTCTGGTTTGGTGACCTGATTGATATCAGAATTTTCGTTGACAATAAGCCAGACATTTATGTAAGGATGGCAGCTTCAGAACTAGGTATGTAAATCTAACAAAGATAGGAGATAAAATGCAAGAGAATGAGAATTTAAACTTCATTTTCATCGTCACCATAAGCTGGTGAAAGTTTGCTGCCCGTAATAATGGCATTTCCTATTTTGTCTTTTAACTTAGTTTCACTCTGCCTTGGTATAGATAATGGTGGCGCAGTGAAGATTAATGCTAAATCCAATGTGAAGAAGAGGATCATAGTAAGCACTGCGTTGTCTACAGGGATTCTATTCCTTTTCCTAGCCTTGTTCTGGTATATTTGGAAAAAGAAGCAGCAGAAAAAGGGTAAGTCCTTAAGATCATGAAATTTTCAGCACGTCGGATAGGCAGTTTAGTGTATTCCAATTTGACTTTAGTAATGTAAGGTACAGCCACGAATTGTTAAAGATCTCATTTAATTTTCTGCTTGCTGGAAAAGTAACAGGTATTGTTAAGAGAAGTTCAATTAACAATCCAGGAGAAGATCTTGATTTACCGTTGTTCTATTTGGATACCTTGACTCTTGCTACCAATAACTTTTCAGTTGACAACATGCTTG
>Ga0325410_1000495_pt1 | contig 41126 bp, 31 predicted proteins | sample PopdelMetagenome_16_FD_206182 | JGI IMG/M metagenome (GOLD analysis project Ga0325410, IMG submission 206182) | Populus deltoides microbial communities from Bellville, Georgia, United States - Xylem-PdIQD-R3 | ecosystem: Host-associated > Plants > Phyllosphere > Stem > Wood/Secondary xylem...
TATATATATATTTTAATTGTGCTATTTCACTAGTATTTTTAATCTAATGAGATAATTTAAAAAAAATTAAAATCTAATAAATACAGAACTTTTGTGTGTTGTTGTCTTGCGTTTAGAGAAAAAGAGTATCTTTTCTCAAGGAAGGTCAGCAGCAGCACGCTTTGCTTCCTTGGCTAAACAACCTAACGTTTTTAGAGCCAACCCCCCTCCTTTCTCCTGCTCGGTTGCGTGCGTTTTGCTCCAAAATTCCTAGTGTACTGTTTTTGGGTTCTTGAGCTGTCTCTCTATAGTATTAGTTGTTAGTATAGATATAGATAGATAAAGGGAATCTCTTTCTCACTGGTTTTTAACCTCCCTTCATTTCCATTTCCTTCCCCAACTTTCTACTTCAAATCACCTCTCTTATATAGTCAATCTCCTCTTTGTACACCAGAAGCAAGTGGTACTCCCCAATACCGCCCTTGTTCTTATCATTGCCTTTTGCTTTTGAGTTGTTGAAACACCTTTTCTTTTTTGTGTTCTTCATTCTCTTCGTGGGATATATTATTGTTTTCTCTTTGATGGGTTGATGAGAGAGTTTTTAAAGGTTGGCTCTTGCTTTGCTAGTTGAGATCTCAAGGTCGTCTCAGAAGCTCCTATCTAACTTCTTGTTTTTAGAGGTCATTTTTAAAAGTGATTTGAGGATGTGGGTGTTCAAGGTTTTGAGTTCTGGTTAAGGAGTCTACTAATTTACAAAGGTATGTAGCCTAAGTAGTACTTAGTCCCTTTTCTTTTGGTTTTTGTTGTAGTATTTGCTTTCTTTGCTCATAATCACACGGTTTTGTATGTTTTCCTGTTTTGTAACTTTTCATGTCTTGGTGTTTCACGTTCCTGTAAAGTTTTCTAGTTTTCTTACTTCTTTCTCGTGTCAAAAGTCGAAGGAAAAGGCACTTTCATCTGGTGAAAATTAATGGAAGGTTGTTCGAAGAACGTCGAGGCATGTCCTCAGTTACTGGATTTGATTCCCAAAGAAAGAGAATGGCTTGGCAAGGGAGAAGATGAAAGATCCTCCTCGGAAGACAGAAAGCTTGAACTAAGGCTTGGTCCACCTGGTGAAGACTGGTCTCTCAAAAGCACCAGCAATAGAGAAAGACACAAGTCTCAACTTCTCTCTTTTGGGTATTTCACCAATGGAAACCAACAAACTCACAAGTTTCCTTCTTCAGCTGAGAATTCACATGTTTGGTTTAATAAAAAACAACAGGGAAAGGTTCCTCCTTCGTATCTCAATTTTCCATCATCATCCACACCACCAACAGCAACTGCAACCCAACAGAGCCTGCCTGTTATGGACAAGGAATCCTCACAGCCCTGTTGCACTAAAGTGGTAGTAGAGTTGCCGCAGTGTGCAGAAAAGAAGGCATTTTCAACACCAGCTCCTGCCAATACAGCTGTTCCCAACAGCTCTCAGAAAAGGTACTCCAGCTTTTTTACCCTTCTCTGTACTCTCGCAGTCTGTACTTTTGTAGCTTTTTTGACAGGGGATATTCATTCACATGTTTACTCAAGCTAGATGATGTGTGGTCCATACCATTGTTTCTGCCAGTATGTTTTTACTTGTTAAATTTGATCGATGAGCTAGTGCATGTGGTAATTCTTTTTTCTTGGTTTTAAAATTTACCACCTCTAACTACTGTTGATTCAAGATGCCTGCTAGCTTTGTTTGGTTATCAAAATCTTTAACTGTTATCCTTCCATTTTTGTGCTAGTTCTACTTTTCTTTTTCTTTACATGTATGCCTTTTAATGAAGTTTTGATCTTTATCTCCTTCCCTATTATTTATTGTTTTGTACTCTCTCTTTAATGCTCCTTCAAAACAGAATTGCACCTGGTCCAGTAGTTGGTTGGCCTCCAATTCGTTCTTTCAGGAAGAATCTTGCAACAAGCAGCGGCAGCAATTCAAAACCAACCTTTGAGTCTCAAAATAAACCAGCTGGAACTTGCAAGAAAGGGTTATTTGTCAAGATCAACATGGAAGGTGTCCCCATAGGAAGGAAAGTGGACCTCAAAGCCTATGATAGCTATGAAAAACTCTCAACTGCTGTTGATGAACTCTTTAGAGGCCTTCTTGCAGGTTCTTCTCAAAACTTTTGTATAGTAACAATTTTACCCGTGTGGTCAATTATTGAGGCCTTTTAATGTTACCAGATAGCAATAATGGATGTGCTTAGATTCGATAGTTATGTTAAATATATATTAATAAGTTTATTGCTTTCATAAATTAACATGCACTGTCAATTTACAATCTGCAAAGGCCATGGCATATCCATAGGTTCTGCTATAACCATTTGATTGCAGTAGTTAGTCCAATTTATGTTTGTTTAATTGCTGTTCGAGTTGCAATATTCCTGGATCATTTGCTGCTTGTTTATCTTAAACAATCCCAAGACGTATGTGTTAATGTTTACTTACTATACAGACAAGGGTATCTTATTTTTTTTTTTGTCTTTTGTGTCCTTTGTATAGCTCAAAGAGATTCCTCTTGTAATGGAATCATGAACAAGCAAGAGGAAGAGAAAGCAATTATGGGTGTATTGGACGGAAGTGGGGAATATAAGCTTGTTTATGAGGATAATGAAGGAGACAGGATGCTTGTTGGGGATGTCCCATGGCAGTAAGCATCTTAATTACTGTGGATTTGATTTTATATTACCTCATATTATATTCATACTAATATATGGTTGCTGATTAAGCCTATAACCAAGCACCAATTTATGCTTTTATGTCCTTTAGTATGTCCCGAATAACTGAATTGGATTCCTAATCGCTTAAAACCTTGATATCCTTGCCAAATTCATCTACTATTTTGTTTATTACATGTATGCTATCTCTCTCATAATTAAATGCATTATCATGTCTTTTTTCACCTAAAAACAATTACTGTACCATTGTCCCCCGCAAGCTAATACTGAAGGGTATTAAATTTCTTGATCTGGGTTCCTTACTGGCGTGGTTGGTTTGTACTTTTGTACTAACACCTTTTATTTTATCTGTGATTTGTAGCATGTTTGTTTCCACAGTGAAGAGGCTGCGTGTATTAAAGAGCTCTGAAGTTTCTGCACTGAACCGTGAGTATAAATTTATTATGCTTAATCCCATAGTAAGAACAAACTTAAGCATGGATTAACTACCATCATTTCCTTGCCTGGTGCTAATTACCGAATGGCTGGCTATGTGGTGTGTTGTTTTCAGTTGGAAGCAGCAAGCACGAGAAGGTGCCCGTGTGAATCAAGTGAACAAATTGAGATGAGTTTTGCTGTGAAGATTCTCCACTCGTGTGACTAAGAAAACTGGGATTCCGCGGTCCTTATTTTGTTTATCTAATTTGTATTGAACTTTTTGCAACTAAAAGTATATATAATTACTAGTTATATTACCTGTAGGAAAAAATATACATGTTCAGTCGATTCAAGCACATCTTAAAGAAAAAAAAAATCAATGTTGAATGTTGAATGGTGAAAAAAACAACTTGTGTTTACTTATTAAATCTGCGACCTAAGTTATTTGACTAGAAACAATAAATTAAAAAAAAACTTGAAACTTAATTTTCATTGAAGAATAATTTTTTTAAAAAAAAATCTAAACACAAAAGGATTTAAAAAAATACGATTGTAAGAGACAAAAAACTTGAGCGCATTTGAGTTAATTTTTTAAACTCACAGGTCATGTTATGAGATTATGATAAGAATAAACATAAAAAAAGGAAAGCAAAGAAAATCATGAAGTTTTTTTTTTAAATAATAAAATCAATGTCAGATTATGAAAAAAAAGAGTAAAAGAAAGATATGAGAAAATTAGGAAGGTCAATTATTAACAAGTCAAATATAAAAAAAAAAAAATCAATCACACAAAAATAATAATTGAAAGCAAAATAAAAAAAACAAAATACGAGCTCACTCAGGTTAACCTGCAAGCCCACAGACATGATCATGAGATTAAGATTGAGACAATCCTACAAAAAAAAAAAACAAAGAAAACTATGAAGTTTATTTAAAAAAAATAAATAAATTCAATGTCGAGTAATGACATAAAAAAAAAGTAAGAAAAAAGAAGAAGATGTGAACCCATAACCTGACCATTTGACTAAAAACATCAAACTAGAAAAAAAAAACACAGCTCAAATTCTAATAAATCAAATGTTAAAGCCTGAAATTAAAAAAAAATTCAATAAAAAAAGGATTCAAAAGAAAAAATATCAATTAAAAGAATGAGAATCAAATTTGAAAAAAAAAACAAATGGGAGGATGGATAATTTTGGATTGAAGGGATAAATTGAAAAGAAAAATAAATTTCACAAAAGAATTAAAGAATAAACCACAAAGAGAATGAGGACCAAATCTAAAAAGAATCAGCAAATTTAAAATTTTAATTAAAGGATGAAACTAAAAACAATTGAAAGTTCATAAAAGAGGCAAGGAAAAAAAAGATTCAAGACCAAATTTTTAAAAATAAAAAATAAAAAGCTTAAATTGAAGGATACAATTGAAAAAAAAATTAAAAACTTACAAAAAAAAGACACAAATTTAATATTTAAAAGAATGAGGATTGATACTAAAATATCCCAAACCAAGGGGACCACCTTGAAATCTTCAATGCCATGCATGAATTTTGATGGAGCATAGAGAAAAGAGAAATACAAAAAAGAAAGAAAACATCCTCTATAACAATCCTTACATCACAATCTAACATGCGCCACCTATAAAAAAAGAGGACACTGCAAGCAATCAACTGACATGGTGGCAGAAAATTCTTCACCACCACATAATACATAATGCGTTACTGAAAATTTGCAGAACCTTTTATGTGCTTTCACGTGTGTGGAGCATGCTTAACCGGTTTGAATTTTTATTATTTTTTGATTTTTTATAAAGATCAATATATACCTCTATCCATCTGACAATAACCAAAAAACCCATAGGAAAATACAAAAATGCCCCCTAAAAAACCTAAATAAATTCTAAAACTGAGGGTAAGTTAGTAAATTTAAAGTGCTCTAAATGTTTTTTTTTTTAATTTTTGAAAAGAAAAACTTACCAATTTACCTACCTGACTATAACAAAAAATAACTCAAATAAAAATACCCCTAAAAAAAACTTAATTAATTTTGAAACTGTGGAAAATTTAGTAAAATGATTGTTTAAAAAAAAATCCCTAGAAACCAACTACAAGTTTTTTTTTTCTTTTAAGAATAGTGAAGGTATTTTACTTCTTAAAAAAATAGATTTTTGTATCCCAGGCAAAATTAAAATGACAAATGAATAATATGTAAAAAAAGATAATTTTAGTCTTGAGTTTAGCCTTCTTAGTTGATGTGGGAAAGGATAAAATCACCATGTCCCTATTACAATGCAAATTAATTTTTATAGTGTTACAATATTTTTCTCACATCCTATATATATTTTGTTAAATATCTACCTTAATTTTCTTTTTTTTTTATGTTTTATTCTTGATGTTCTTTTCATGACACCGCTTAGGCGGTGTTTGATATTATAGTAGCAATTATTTTTTAAAGTATTTTTTGTTTTAAAATATATTATAATAATATTTTTTATTTTTTAAAATTTATTTTTTACATTATTATATCAAAAAAATTTAAAAAAATAAAAAAAATAATTTTTTTTTGGATAAAAACATGGCCGAGCAGCGTATCCAAATGGGGGTCTTAATCATCAAGTTAGAGCTTAGTGTACAATTTTTTTGCGGTAGTATCCATAAAGGGCTGATGCAAAATAATAATAATAATAATAATAATGTACTTGTAATTTTGCTTGCCCCCTTTTTTTTCTTCCAGATTTTCTTAAATTTACTATAACTAGTGGTTCATAAACTGCATAGGTGTGCACACTTTAGAAATATGGAAGTTGATAATCACAATTCGCACAGGCTAGCTATGTAATGCAGGCTAGAAGTCAAGAATGACGTCAAAAAAGAATCCGAGAAACCATGATGCTAAATTTTAGCGCTGACCTTAAATGAAGTTACTGTTTGGTATTGTATTTTTAACTATATTTAGAAGTATTTTAAAATGTATTTATCTTTAATAAATATCAAATAAATATTTTTTAGTTCTTTATGATGATTTTGGCTTATATTAAAAATTAAAAAAATTAAAATATTATTTTAATATATTTTTAAATAAAAAACTTTTTAAAAATAATTTATTTCATGTTACTAAACATGCACAAAGTTTGCTACGAAGCTAAGAGATAAAAAACTATGCTTGCAAGAGGCTTTATGTATGACTTTATGTATGACGACTTTTGTTTTTAATAAAGTTTCACTATTTGTTTAAAAAAGTATGCAATTGGAGATCATTAACTCTCCCATGTGCTCTTAATCAAGAAGATTTTCTTGCTATTTTGAAAAAACAACTGCCAGTAACAAAGATTAATTATCAAAATAGATGAGTTATTTTTCCACATTAGCATAATAGGCCAAATTATTTTCCAAACTAACATAATTAGAAAAAATATTTTCCACTCTTACACATAATACGAGTCATCTATATACCACATGCATGACCTATTAAAATGTACATGTAGACATAAATGTTCATAGGTTACGCATATATTACATGAGCAACCACTAATCGCGCATGTTGTATTTGTGCGTCTTAATAGGTGGCACATGTAGTCCATGCACAAATTCCCAATTAATTATTTCAAAACCATTTTCCTCTTTCTTTTCCTCTCACTTTACTCTTTTCTTCATCTGTCTTCTCCCTTCTCCTAATGTTGTCCTTAACTCAAGTCACCTGATCTTTCTCTCCATCATAAAATTAAAAACCTCTCTCTTTTCTCCCCTTCATTTTGATAAACCTCTCCTCTCTCTCTCTCTCTCTCTCTCTCTCTCTCTACCACTGGTTCTCTCTTTAGCCATCCACCCACGACAACCATTGGTCCGCCGCCAGCACCTGCAAGAGTTTCATTTAACCAATTAGAGGTATATTCACCTTCCCCTTCTATTAATTTGTTATTTTGCCTGGCTAATTTGTGTATTTTTTAGGGTTAAAGTTTTAGAGTTCAGTTTAAGGTTTTTGTTGATTTTGCCTAAATTAACTATAATTTGACATTATTTAAATATAAAATTAGTTAAGTAAGTCTATACATTATGTTATTTAGTAAGAAAAATCGATGAATTGTGTTGCATTGATTATGTTAGTGTTAGGGTTTTAAGGTTTAGTTTATGGTTTTTGTTAGTTTTGGATTTTTAATGTAACTTGAATAATTTGCTATATTGATAAATTATCATTGTGTTTTATTGTGATTTTCACATAATATCATCATATATCTTCTATAGTGAGAATATTATGTTATTATGGTGACAAAGTCATCGATACTAATAATGATATCACTTATCATAGAGAAAGTATCGAGTTATGTGGCTTGAGATTAAACAATTCATTTGACAAACTTAAAAATTTAGTATGTCGAGGGAATGGGTGGAACTTTTCTGAATTTGATGTTGATATTACTTGGAGAATACTAGGTGGAGGCTATCTGAAATGTTATGCTAGTGTGCCCATACTAGTGATATGAGTTTTAATGAAATGGTTGGGTTGATCACTGCTAATGAGTTACAAATATTAGGGCTCTACTTGAATATGAAACCTAAATGAGAAAACTCTTCAAGTCAAAAGTTACAGTCAAGGGGCCACACAATCATCACATGCAGCAGGTTTATTTAGAATAGTTGATGATGTAATGAACCTGATATCAATTCAAAAAATTATGTTAATGGAAGCTCAGTTGGGTATGATAATGATTTTTTGTTATAATAAATTTGAACTGAGTGATAAGAAAGATGATTGTTATGACAATGATGTAGTTAAGGAAAATGAACAAGGTGAGCTAATAAACCAAACAATGAGATCTTCTATTTTTGGATGCTAGTGGATCTACTCATATGACAAGCTTTGATTGAGCTTTAAGTCGTAGGAAGTCAAGCTTAAGTACCAAGTTAGAGGTTGGATAAATGTTCTGAACCAAGGCTGATTTAATTAATGTAGTTAAGCGGTGGCATGTAAAGAATTCATTATAATATAAAGTGCGATGTTCAACCACAACTTATATGAATTTACAATATAAGCACGGGTCATCATGTAAATGGTATTTACATGAGAAATATCACAAGAATTCTGATTCATCTGAAATTTGAAAATTGAAAGAGTCCCACATATGTCGCAATCCAATGGTTATGTAAACCCACTGTTAGATTGACTTTAATTTTATTGTTAATATGAGGTTGACCATTATCAAAGTTAAAATAAGTATTAAAATTGCAACCATTCAAACTACTATCCATAAAGATTCTTTGTATGATATATCATATAAAAAGGTTTGGTTAGCGAAACAAAAAAATATTAAAGAGATTGTTTAGAACATATGAGGAGTCTTTTCAAAAGCTGATGGTTGATGGTGATACAACAATATTTAAGAGAGTATTTTGGGTATTTAGACCTTCAATTCAGATGCTTCAATATTATCGTTCACTGATAAGTATTGAAGACACATTTATATGGGAAACACAAGGCAAAAATCTTGATTGGAGTTGCTTACATGAATAATATGGTTTTGGTTTTTTCCCATTATGTTATGCTTTAGTTTAAGAATAAATGAACAATAACTAGACATGGTTTTAGATTTGCTTTATCAACATGTCATAGGTAGTCATGCTAGATTGTGTATAATTTCATATAGACATGTAAAAATTAAAAATGCTATGTTATGGGTATGAGCCGAGCCATATGAGTATTATCGTTATTATTCCTGCCACTTTATGAATAATTTCAATAAAGGATTCAAAGATGTGGCATTGAAAAACTTTCAAGATAAGATATGGCAAGAACCTTCTAGATGAAAATTTGATACTTTATATGATGATATTGTAGATAGAAATAGTCAAATCAAAGAATAGCTTAAAATTCAACCAAATGAGAGATGGGAACTCTCATATGATGGTAGTCATATGGAAATATGACTACTAATTTGTCAAAGGTTTTCAACAATATCATGAAAAGTGTTCGTGGTTTGCCTTTGATGGCTACAATGCAAGTTACCTTTTTTAGTACTAATAAATATTTTGTTGATTGAAGAGCTATAATTGATGATTGTATTAGTTGTGTTGTGGCCTCCGTAAATGCTGGCCGAATCACTTATTGATGCAATAAAATCAAAATCACATGTCACGAGTATATTTAATATCTTAAATGGTGTATTTCAACTTGAGACCCCGTAGCCAAAGAGAGGTTCAATGAACGGTTTGATTTAATTAAATAATGTATATGTGTGGAAAATGACAATTGTTTCATCGACCATGTTTGCATCTCATTGCATATTACGACATGTTGACTTTGAACAATTTATTGACCATTTATTTTCTAACATCAGTTAAAGAGATTCATATAGTTTTTATTTTGAACCCTTACTTGATATTCTATTATAGCTTGATTATAATAGTTCACGAGTTGAAGGATGTCTAACAAGATGGAGAATTGAAAAAAAGTTGATGTAAATCCACTTATTTGCATAACAAGATGGATGCCAGAAAGAGGCATACACAAAATAAATATAGGTTACGGGTGCAGCATGTCATAATAGGAAAACATGCCAAAGTAGACAATGTAAGTGAACATTTTTATTTAAAATTGAGACTTGAATTTTATTTTTCTATGTTAATTTATTATTTTTTATCCTTTTATTCTCTATCCTTTAACATTTTTTTTTTCACATGTAGACATCATGGTGTGAACTAGGGGAGGTGAATTTATATCAGGACATCGTGGCATACGAGAGGATGAGTCCTCATTATGTCCAGGTCTTGATGGTTATCTTGGTGTTGAGATTGCAGTATAAGCACCATTTTGGGAATATTTGGGCTCGACAAGTAAGTTAATTATTTTTATATAATATGGTCACATGATAAATTTATAAATGTTGTTAATACTTATGTTTATATTTATTTGATGAAAATCTCAGTGTGGTCTAGCTAAACCTCACCATTATACACTGATGGACCTAGATAACAGTGTTTATCTTTATGTCATCAAACTGGATTTTTCAAGATTAGTCACCTAAGATGCGTAAATATCAATCATGATTTGATTGCAGCATTAGTAGAGTGATGGAGGTGAGAGACCCAAACATTCAACTTTCTTGTTAGATAAATGATATTGACCTTATAAGATGAAGCCATACTAGTCAGCCTTCCGATAGATGAAACTCTTATTATAGGTCCGATAGCTTTCAACGAAGATGACTTATGTCTTTTTATATTAGGACGAGTTCCTTTTCTTGAGGGATATAAATGGGATTATATTAGATTGACATGGTTGAGGGAGAGTTTTGAGACCCCACCTGAGGACGTGACAAAGGTTATGTTGCATTATTATGTTAGAGCATATATAACAAACTTGTTCAGGGCCATAATCTTCATTAGTTTGATAGAAAATACAGTTTCATGTTACTTTCTGCCTCTGTTAGAAAACTTTGCTATTATTCATAACTACAATTAGAGCTTGAAAATGATTGCATATCTGCACCATCAATTTGTCATGCATGCATGTCAGATGGGAAACAAATCGATTGATGTTTATTGTTCCTACAAGTATAGTTTGATATTATGTTCTATAAAATATTTTTATTTTAAATATTTACTAATTTTTCATTATGAGTATGAAGTTATGGTCGCAAGAGCTTCTTCACTTCAATCATCTTGATGTTTGGAAAAATCAGATGCCATGGTTACAGGAAGATGACTCTCAATTGGAGCTTGGTAATGATAATTATGAGTACATTATATAATTTAAATTTTCTATATTTTTTTCTTCTAAATTAACTATTTATCATGTTAGTTGGGTCGAGGAGTTGGATTCATATAAACCTCACCAGGTATGTGTGAACTCGATTATTCAATTTTTTTTTATTTAACTTTATTTTTTGGGTGTGAATATTTTTAATATTTATAAGGTTTTATAGGTGATATGAACATCGTACACATTAGATTTGATTGTAAGATCATCTTCATTATGCATTGAGGGATTGATTTAAAGTTATCAGTGGTCCCCATGTATTATTTTGTTATTGTTAACGTGCATTGTCTTGATCGGGTAATATGTTAGTTTGGATTACATCAACGCATACCTGATGATGTTGACACATTTGATGACCTGCATGGTGTTAATTGTTGAGGTAAAATGGATGATGATTGATCGGTGGTTCATATAGAATATGTTAATCTTTGGCATGCGAGGAGAGATCATATATTTATAGAGTATTATCCACTTATTGAGTTAGATCTCTATATATCTTGGTACATGAACATAAATAGGTGATTTATAATATAATATGAGAGCATATAACAGACGTCCACGTGACACTTTGGATTAACTAGCATGTAATCCAAATAATTATGAGTCTCGTACACCGAGATATGTAAGAGTTGATTAACTAGCATTGAAAAAAAGGATACACTTGAGTCTCATACACCAATGCTCTATTAATCTCTATTAACCAGCATTGATACACCCTGAAAAAAACTAGATGATCAATAGAGATTATCAATGCCAATGTTCTGCTGTCAAGTGTACAATTTGAAAGAATGATGGCTGTAACAGTTGCGCACCTTATTTTTTTTCCATTGCCACAGCTGCTCCAAAGTAAACAGTTCAAAGGATCCTTTTGGCGTTGGGTGGGGAGAAAGTGGAAGATTTTATACTCTTTTTGTTCACAAGGGGAGACCAAAGCCCTTGCCCACGATGAACCCTGATAATGACAATTGTCCTACGCCTCAACACTAAATTCCATTCTCTTGGGGGTCCCTTAAACTAGTTCCCTTTGGAATCCACCCACCATTGATTTTCATTTGTATGGTTATCATTTGCTTTGGGACATTAGTTGTCGTTTCACTTTCAACGTACCTTGGAGCTTTTAAAAAATTGGCTTGAAAAAGATGTTTGGAGAGTATTGAAGGGTCATTTTCATTGGGAGCTGCCTAACTTCCAGGGCGAAATTTTAGAATGGTCCTTTTTCCTAAGTAATAGATCGTACTCTGTGACTGCATATATTATTCATCTATCTACGTACCTTGGAGTTATAATTTCAACAAGCCTATTTCATCTTTTCTAATATTTAATGTTAATAAAATTACTTGAATTGAGATTTATATTACAAACATAATTTAAATTAAATGATTTTTTTAAGGAATTAAACATTTACTTCAAAAACTAAACTTAATGCTTAATAATTGAAATTTTCTTTTAAAAACTTATAAATATCCTAAAAAATGTAAGAAAAAACAATAATCAAAACATTATATAGGTTTTTTAGTAAATGGAATTATTAAATAATTTAATAAAAAACTATACAAGTTAATATCTAATATATTTAAAATAAAATTGAGGTTACTTAATTTTAAAATATTTAAAGTTATTAACTATGTAATTAAACATTAGTTAATTACTATTTATGAAACAAAAATTATTAAAATTAGTAATTTTAAAATACATAAGGTCATTTTTATTTAATTATTAAAATAGATGGTAGGGAAATTTTTCAATATTGTTGTTAAACTTAATATAATGATGCAAACTTGATAACTCTTTACCCAACTTTTTTTAGCTCATATTTTAAATAAAATCGTTTGAAAATTAACTTGATGTAATCTTGTCAACTAACCAGTCCAAAGAAAAATAATTTAAGAAAAAAAACATATCAAATTAACCCTAATTAACTTATCAAACCTGCACTCAAGTTATGAACTTCATTGGATAAAATTAATTTTTTAATTTTACTATATAATAAAAAATATAAAAATTAATTTATCATCAATTTAATACTGAAAAATAAAATTAAAAAAACTTTATATTAAAAAAAAAACTTAAAGAATCAATAAAAAAACCGAAAGGGCTTGTTACAGCAAATCCTATGCATGTGAACATGCGCTGACAAGTGGTGTCCTGTCTATATCATAGAAATGCAAGGCGACTTTTAGCTACGGATATGTGCGCAACCAATTAAGCTACAACAACAACATGAAATTTTTATAAAAATATATTAATCTAGTTCTCTATTCATAGAGCAGTAGTAATTAAAGAATTAGCTTGGAATCAAAGTTCGTTGCAGAAAAAAGAAACAGTTGTCCACCAGAAAAAAAAAAAAACTGTTTTCTTTTTTTCTTTTTCAAAGGAAAATATTACTTTTTATAAGTTTCCTTGATTTGTTTCCTTGATTTGTTACCGAAAGATGACTTTCCATCATGTCAAAAGTGTTACCAGTATAGTAGAAAATGAGACTAACGTTACTATATGGTAAAAAAAACTTATTTTTTACTATTCATCCTCTCTACCTTCAACATGGACGACACTGTTCAAGATCAGCCAACTTTTTTTTCTTTAAAATTTCATCCTTATATGATGAGATTTCTTTTGGTAGCATGCTATTAATGCGCATGCAAAATATCTCACAATATTTTATCATTGAATTAAAGATCAATGCTGTGGATTTGAATTTTATATTATAGCTAGAAATAAAATCAAAACAGAATAACTAAAATAAAAAAAAATTAATTTTAACTATTAAAAAAGAGCGAAAAAATTCAGTTTGACTGCTAAAGTTCTAATTTTCACATTTTCAGTCCCTCTCACTTTAGTATTTTATGTTTTGATCTCAAATTTTATTTTTTCACGTTTTAGTCATTGGATGTTGAAAGAAAATAAAGAAAGTCACTATAAAAAAAGAGAAAGAAAGAGTTCAATTGCCTATATTTTAGTAAAAAAAAAGTCAATCTAGATGTTAATAAATTCATTGAAGGGAAGTTCCATGAATATTATTTTTTCCTTCAAACATGTTAGAAAGAGTAGGTTAGAGTTTATAAAATTTGTTTATATTTGATTTGATTATTGGCTTTTAAGTGATTATAGGGTAAAAAATGTGTCTATAGGTGTCTAGAATATTTTAGATGTCTATTAGGTGATAATAAGTTGAAATTTGGATTTCTAAGATGTTTTTGATGTATGGATATTTTAGTTTGAATTTTTGCATTTTCAATCCCTAGTGTTATAGAATTTTATTTTTTAATCATAAACATTATTTTTTTAACTTTCATTCCCTAAATGTTGAGAGATGAGAAAGAAAATCCTTAGAAAAAAAGAAGGAGAGAGAAAAGATTGATAAGCTACATTCCGATCACAAGAAAAATTGATCTTGATATTAATAATTTCATTTTAGAGATAAGAGTTCAATAGAGGTAATTTTATTTTAATTGCTTAAACAAACAACCCATTTGTTCTATTAAGAAAAAACTTAAGTGAATAACAAGACGTCAACTATTTTTTTTGAAAACAAATATAGCAAAACTGGTATGCTTGACCTATTAGGTTCAACTACGTTTGACCCCTTTTTATTATTATTATTATTATTATTATTATTATTGTTGTTGTTGTTGTTGTTGTTGTTGTTTGGTGTTGCACATAAGCGCGTGGCGTTACGGGAGTTTGGAGGAGTCGCCACCTAGTTATTTGGTTTATGGTTTTATTAGAAATTTAAAGGGTAGGGGGCTGGTTGTGCTTAGGAAAAGTATTCGCACCCATAGCACACCCTACCTGAAATAAGCTGCTTTGTGTGATTTTAAAAGTGGTTTAAAGGTTTTGATGAGTTCCTAACCGAGAGTCTCTCTATAGTTTAGAATTGAGATTTATGTGTGAATAAATCTGAAATATGGTGTTAAGAATTTATTATAGGCTCGTATACCCAAATAAATTCTTATGAAAAGGTTTTTTTTTTTTTTTGTAATTGTATATTACAATGAAAAATACTCCCAATTAAAATTAGTAAATATTTAGAATAACTCTTAGAATTTTTCTGGTCAACTTTTGACATTGAAATACCAACCTCACTTGTAGGTACAACGTTTTATACTAGAATATTAACTATTAATTCTCATGAATTAAAATTTGGTTACTGAAATATTGGTCAAATTCTCATGGATTTAGTAAGCTAGTCATTAAATCCCAAAATGCATGCAAATATGCATTTTGAATTTTTATATAGAAATACTAAACAATATGAATTTTTTTATATATTTTTAAGAGAATTGACAATATGCAACACACAAAAATATTTTTTTGTATATTTTGTAGACTTCTTGAAATAAAACAAATACTTAAAAAGTTTAAAGAGGTCTTGCCAAACATATCCTTAAACCTGAAAATTCAAAAAAAAAAAAATCCAAACAAAGCCTATGGACATTTGTTTTTTACCCGACTGGGTCGATCTGGATAGATTGACACATTTGGCTCGACCCAAAAGCAGTTAAACCAACTAGGTTGACTAGATTGGGTTGACCCAATCGAGTCGACTCAGAAACAAACCAACTGAATAAACCAAAACCGAAATGGATCAAACTTTACAAAAATATAAAAACTTGAAAATCTTTCAATCAAAATGGATCTAATGCATAAAAGAAAAAAAAAATGAAGAACATTCATCCTTATTTTGTAAAATGCAACTCTCAATCTAGACCAGATTTCAAACAAAAGAGGGAATGATTTTGTTCGCAATCATACATAGAACAAGAATTGGTGGTTCGTTTGCTTCAATGGTTATTAAATCAACATGATTTTGCTAAAATAAGTTTTGATTCAAAACCTAAACCTTAAGATTAAAATACACTAAAACCTGTTATTGGTGTGAAAAATTCCTAAATTACTTACTAACAGTGATAGACAAACTTGTGTAAATTGAAATTTAATCAAAATGAGCTCTAAAACTATTATTTAAGACAAGATTCATCGGATGAATTTGTAAAAACATAACCTAGCAGACCAGAAAATCCAGAAAACTAAAGCAAACCCAGAATGACCATTTTAAGCTTCTCAAACATGCCTTCCTTATTCCCACATACCACATTATAAATAATGAATATATTTGTGATAAAAAACAACAAAACTAAAAAATGCATTGATTTTCAATCTCACGAACTACCAACTCAAAGCAAAAGGCATGCTTGAACAATCTGAACTTCAAAATCCAACTTTGTCATCTCTAAGGACTTAACAAACAACCTAGAAAACCAGAACTAACTACCCAGCAACAAAAAATAAGCATCCTCTTTGCTGTCATTTTGGCATTCATTAAATCGAAACAAACATATAATGCAATATGTAAAACCAATTAACAACATGTCAAAACATTCAAAACTTTGCATTGAACACAAGATATCAATCCAGTAGGCCTCATGGACTCCACTTTCAAGGTTTGAAAAGATATACCTTTTTAGCTTAGAAATCTTCATATCTAAATCAATTTTTTGATTTTTCCCTCTTTCTTCTTTATCTTCAGACTTCCCTAGACAGAGCTGCAACTTTTAAGTGTTTCTGGATCGAATTACTTGTGTTTCAGCCCAAGTTTCTCTTTTATTCTCTCTTTTGCTCCTTGTTTTCCTCTTTTTTTTCTCCTCCATTCTACTTCGGGATCCCTTTCTTTTATAGGCGGATTCAGGTCTTCTAGATGGGTTTGTTAGGGTTCTAATAGACTAAAACCTAGCTAGTTTTCCCATAGAACCAATGGTTTTAGGTTTAAGTGGTTTTATAAGAAACTTGGAGATCAAGGTGAGGTGTTTTCTATATTTAGATCTAGGGAGAAAGGTTTTAAACACTTGATAGGAACCTTCTAGGGGTTTCTAAGTGGGAGCACATGAAAAACTTAGGTGGGTTTCTACAAAAGGATGTCCCTATCAAGGTTGACTGGGATGGTCACTTTCGTGGCTTTGCCAGAGCAACTCTTATCTCAACATTGCCTGAGACCACCTGAATTTGGTAAAGAGGGTGCACACATTTCAATTGGATCCATTCTTGCTTGATTTGAAGGTTTGTATCTCTACATTCAAACGTTTGAAAGTGCCCACTCAAACAACATGATGACTGAAATTGTAGTGCTGGTTGACTAGGGACAAGATGTTGTGGAGATCAATGGAGAATATGGGATGTAAATGTTTGATTTTAAAGACATGGGGTTGTAAAGCGAGTGCTTCTTAATTGAAAGGTGGTGGTTGCAGGCTTTGTAGTGATCGGAAACGTCACATTCATTCTCCTGAAATTTCCTACCTAATTAGCAAAAAACTGAAGAACAAGATGCACAGTACCTTGAACGGTGCTGTTTTGTCTAATCCCTATAGATTAGGGTTTTTTTATTTAGGATCTGATAATTTTTAATTTGATCCCTATTCTTCTAATTTCGTTTGATTTTACCCATAATTTTCCCTTAACTTTCTAATTTCGTGCAATTGCGTTCCTGTCAGATTCATTTTTTTAGCCCCAACTTTGAGCATCTTTTACAAGTTAATACTTGGTCTTTGATTCGTTCAATTAGACCCCCAAATTAACCATCAAAATTCTAATTTTCTTTTATTTGACCCCTGAATTTACCTAATTCTAGTTCATGAAGTCGCACATATTTTGCAAGTTGGTCTTTGGTTCATAGATTGTTCAATTAAGTTCCTATTTGCTCACTAGACTTCGAATTTTATGCAACTAAGCCCTTGATTTTACCATTAAACTTTCCAAAATCCAATTTTGGTCCATAAACTTCATTTGTTTCATTTGACTTCAAAATTGACTCCTAAAAGTTGATTTCCCTTGCGATTCAGCTTTAAAAAAATTTACTCATGTCACACGCTTTAGGGATTTTTTTTAGGATAACTTCCTTAACAAAGACTTTGCAAAATTCACCTTGTCTTATAGAAAATCCAAGATTTTTTAATGTTATGTCAGATAACAATGTTTATATAACACCCACGATTCATTTTAGTTTTTGAAGAAAAGTATTTCATCATGGTGCTTGGTGTCGGAGATGGCCTATTTGGGTTTGAGAAGGGTCAAATACTCTTTTGAAGTCTCACATTTGGATTTTCTCGACATGAACAAAGACAAATATTTTTTCATTTCATCATTACTCTCACAATTGGTTCCTTAAGTGCACTATTTATTAGTCTTTCTCACTTTATTAGAAAGGACTTTTCAAGGTACGTAATGAAGGCTGGGTTTCATGGCCAATAAAGAAAGCACTTCACAGGTTTAAATGGTATAATAGCCCGAGATTTTTTATCTTTTTATGATCAAAATTAATGATAATTGTTTTTAGTCGTTATGTCAACAATGATAATCACAATACCCATATGACTTTATAAACCAACATCATCATAGTGAGAACTCAAAACACAAACACACAACATTATCTTTATATATTCATAAATCTACATTTCTGTTCCAATATAGTTATCAAAAGTACCGAACAACAATTTCATAACCAGTACACTTGTTCATACAATACACAATGTCTTAGCATACAAATACATAGTTTATGTCAAAATATGTTGACCTGTGAGACGTGATTCCTACGCACCTTGGTTGTGTGACGTCCTTGTTACAACATAAAATGAATACAAGAATTATGACCATTTGAAACATGACAATGGACAACTAGAGGAATATTTTCGCTACCTTTTGTTATTGGTCTAAATGAGTATAATCCTTTCTTTATCCCTTATATGCATAATGTAACCTTCATTATTTTGTCAATTATATTGTCCTTACTCACTTGTCCCAACCTTACTATAGTAGCTATAAGGGCTGGGGTTAATTCATTTGTTGAAGTTATTTATTTCGCTTTATTCCGGTCATCCCTTATAAAAACTACTAAACATGTTTATCCATATCGTTCCAACTCGGTCATCCATCTCGGATGCCATTAACCGAGGCTAATCACAATATCCACTCCTAGTCATTTATTTCGGATGTCATTATACGTAGCTAATCACAATACCCAAACCCGATCATCTATTTAGGATGCCATTAGCAGAAGCTAATCATAATCCTCAACCCCGCCATCCATCTAGGATGCCTTTAGCCAAAGCTAATCATCATAATCAACCCGATCATCCATCTAAGATGCCATTAGCCAGAGCTAATCATGTCCAAGCTCAGTCATCCATCTAGGATGTCATTAACCGAAGCTAATCATCATAATCAACACAGTCATCCATCTAGGATGCCATTAGCCAAAACTAATCATTATGATCAACCCAGTCATCTATATAGGATGCCATTAGCTGAAGCTAATCATCATAATCAATCAAATATTCCATGTATGATTCATTATTCACCACAACATAGTAATAAATCTTTTGTATTGAATTCATTTTGGAGAATTTATATTATGCTAGAAGAGGGTGGAAACCACCTACCTGTTCCTCTCGTGGAATGTCCCCGTCAGGTCGAAGGTCCGATCCCAGTCATACCAGAACATATCAAACAATTACTAATCAATATAATTACATTCGGTAATCATATAACCCATCACCATATGATGTGAACCCTAACGAAATTGAATGGAATTCACCAACCTAAGATCTATCTAACCTAAGTTTGCTGAAATTAGGATAAGCTTCACAATGGAAGACATGCTCCAAGACAACAAGACTATAAACCAACCCAATCACAACGCTTACACCTGGAGACGAACAAAAGGAGTATAAATTCACAACAAAGATTGGTCAATTCTTTGAAGAGTTGAAAGTTCAATCAAGAACCAAGATTGACAACCAAAAGTTGGCAAAAATCAGAATATTATTAGCCAAAAGAAAGTGTCCTAAAAATTATTCTCAAGAGTATTTATACCCCAAGCCAAAAACCGTAGTTTCCCTAATGGGTCTGAAACCCAAACAAATGTTTCCTCATAAAATAAAAAAAGTTTAATAGCCCAACTAATTTAATAAGACAAGTTCGGTTATTTTCACATTATATCTGGCAGCAGCAAAGCCAACTATAAACGGATGGTTTTCTCTTGTCTTAAAGAATTAGAAGGCATGCAATATACCGTTGGAAAGGTATGGAAGTCTAGTTTCCAGCCCAACTAGAATCACCTCAAAATTAGACATGTAGCTCCAGTTAAGATAAAAAAGGTAGTGAAAGGTCAAACTGTCCAAATATAGTCTTCTTCTCCCAATCCTTGTGTAATGGTCTTGGTTCCACTAACAAGCCCCTCTTGAACATGAATAAGATTAATCATGGCTTGCTCCTCAGTATTTAATATCCTCTTGAAGTCGACCTTAGCCTACGTATCTTGAAGAAGTCCATTGAAAGTCTTTTTGAACCTCTTAGCTCTAAGCCTTGTAACTAGACCAACCAGAACCTCTAATGGATCCTTTGGTGCTTGGATCGCATCATCCCCTCTCTCCTCAAAAGGATTTGACCTCGAATCATCACCTACATCAAACAAAGAAAGATAAGCAACATAGAATGTAGCATTAACACCATACTCACCTCGTAGATCCACTTTGTAGGTATTGTCATTAATCGTTTCTATGATTTGAAAAGGACCATCTCCTCGAGGCATCAACTTTGATCTCTTTTATTTAGGGAACCTTTCCTTCCTCATATGCACCCAAACCCAATCACCTAGTTCAAACCTCATTAACTTCCATCCTCTATTAGCCTTGTGTGCATATTGTTCATTTTTTTTTCTCTATTTGTTGCCGAATCTTTGCATGTAAATCCTGCACCACTTGTGCCTTTTGAGTACCACAAGACTACCCCTTTCATCAACAGGTAAAGGAATCAAATCTAATGATGTCAAAGGATTAAAACCATAAACAATATCAAATGGTGAATAATTAGTAATAGGATGCACATTACGATTATATGCAAATTCAATAAATGACAAACAATCTTCTTAAATTTTAAGATTCTTTTGAATTATAGCCCTTAACAACTGAGTTAAAGTTTGGTTAACAACTTCAGTTTGGCCATCTGTTTGTGGATGACAAGTAGTAGAATATAAAAGCTTAGTTCATAACGTACCCCACAAAACCTTCCAAAAGTAACTCAAAAACTTAACGTCTCGATCGAATACAATGCTCCTAAGAAGACCATGTAGCCAAATGACCTCGCTAAAGAATAAGTCAGCTATGTTTGTTGCATAATTGGTTTTATAGCAAGCAATGAAATGTGCCATCTTAGAAAATCTATCAACAACAACAAATATATAATCTCTCCCTTTCTTAGACCTAGGTAGACCCAAAATGAAATCCATAGAAATATCAACTCAAGGTTCCTTAGGAAAATGCAAAGGTGTGTATAGTCCATAAGGCATTATCTTAGACTTAGCTTGTCTACATGTTATGCACCTATCACATGTTCTTTGTACATCTCTTTTCATATTAGGCCAATAAAAGTGCTCATCCAGAACCTCTAAAGTTTTAGTAATTCCAAAATGTCCCATTAAACCTCCTATATGTGCTTCCCTCACAAGCAATTCACGTAAAGAACAATTACGCGCACACATAATTTATTTCCCTTAAACAAAAATCCATCATGCCTAAAATATTTATCCTTAGCCGAAACCTTGCATGTGTCATATATAGCACCAAAATCATGATCATCAAGATACAACTTCACGACAAGGCATCGACGACCATATTTTCCTGACCTTGCTTGTATTTAATCATATATGAAAAAGTTTCAATAAACTCAACCCACTTGGCATATCACCTATTTAGCTTACCTTGACCCTTCAAATGTTTTAATGACTGGTGATTGGTATGTAGAACAAACTCTTAGGGCCATATATAATGTTGCCAAGTCTCTAATGCTCTCACTACCGTATATAACTCCTTGTCATAAGTGGGATAGTTAAGAGTTGCACCATTGAGTTTCTCACTAAAATAAGCAATGAGTCGTTTCTTTTCCATTATAACAGCTCAAATACCTATTCCTGAAGCATCACATTCAATATCAAAAGCTTTATTAAAATCAGGTAAAGATACTAGTGGTGCTGAAATTAACTTTGATTTTAACAAGCTAAATGCACTTTCTTGTTCTTCACCCCACTTGAACCCTACGGATTTCTTAATGATTTCAGTCAATGGAGAGGCTATCGTACTAAAGTCTTTAACAAACCTCCTATAAAAACTAGCCAAAACGTGAAAACTTCCAACTTTTGTTATTGATTTTGGTGTAGACCATTCTTGAATAGCCTAATGCCTCATCCATCTCTATACCTTTTGCGCTAACAACATATCTAAGAAAAATAATTTGATCCATGCAAAAGTCACACTTTTTCAAATTAGCATATAAGGACTCTTTTCTAAGCACATCAAGAACTTGTCTTAAATGATCCATATGCTCATCAAACTCCTTACTATAAATCAAAATATCACCATAGTAAATGACTACAAACTTACCAATAAAAGCACGCAACACATGATTCATCAATTTCATAAAAGTACAAGGTGCATTAGTAAGTCCAAAAAGCATAACCACTCACTCATACAAACTATATTTAGTTTTAAAAGCAGTTTTTCATTCATCCTCTTCTTTCATCCTAATTTGATGATACCCACTTTTCAAATAAATTTTCGAAAACAATTTAGAACCATGTAATTCATCCAATATATCATCTAATCTAGGAATGAGATGTCGATACTTTACAATGATGTTATTGATAGCTTGGCAATCCACACACATTCACTAAGTTTTGTTTTTTTTTGGAACAAGAAGCACGAAAACTGCACAAGGACTCATGCTCTATCGAATGTATCCTTTCGACATAAACTCTCCCACTTGCCTTTGAAGCTCCTTAGTCTTTTCAGGATTGCTCCTATAAGCCAACCTATTTGGTATAGATGCTCTTAGAACAAAGTCAATTTGATTCTCAATACCTCTAATTGGCGGCAAACCACTAGGAATGTCATCCGGAAAGACATCTTCAAATTCCTGCAAAAGAAGTTTAACAACACAAGAAACTCAAGAATCTAAATCACCTGAGTTAAAGAATGCCTCCTTATATACAAGTAAAATCATAGGCAAGTAAAAAAAATAGACATGTTTATGATCATTAGATTTTGCAAAAAAGTTCAGGTGTTTCCCCACTTTTTTCTACACACTCTTCTTTTCTCACCCTTTCTTTCTTCTCTCCACTCATTTTCTCTCCACCTCGGCCTTCTTTTGATTTTTTTGTTCTTGGTCGTGATCCTCCCCTAATATCTCAAGGGCTGAAACTTTGTTCCTTTTTATTTTCAACTCATGGCTCATTTTTTCTCTCTCTGCCTCACATCCTCACCATGTTGTTCAGCTTGTTTTTTCATTTTCACCGAATCTTTTTGTTCCTCCACTTTGGCCAAACACATGTTGCTCTTTCTCATAGCCCTTCTTCAGTTGAATTTGATCTTCATACACTTGTTTTGGTGAGAGTAGGGCAAGTGTATATATCCTTCCATACTTCTCCAATGAATACTTGTTCTTAAACCCATCATGCTTGACTTTTCTATCAAATTGCCAAGTCCTCCCTAGTAACAAATGAGTAGCATGCATAGGCATAACATCACATAACACTTCATCCTTATACTTGCCTACTGAAAAAGAAATCATCACTTGTCTATTCACCTTAACTACACCATATTCATTCAACCATTGAAGCTGATAAGGTCTCTCATGCTTTATGGTATTCAATCCCAACTTTCTAACCAAAGTAACACTAGCAACATTAGTACAACTACCAATATCAATGATCATACTACATACCTTATTGTTGATTAGGCATCTAGTATAGAAGATGTTCAGCTTGTTTTTTCATTTTCACCGAATCTTTTTGTTCCTCCACTTTGGCCAAACACATGTTGCTCTTTCTCATAGCCCTTCTTCAGTTGAATTTGATCTTCATACACTTGTTTTGGTGAGAGTAGGGCAAGTGTATATATCCTTCCATACTTCTCCAATGAATACTTGTTCTTAAACCCATCATGCTTGACTTTTCTATCAAATTGCCAAGTCCTCCCTAGTAACAAATGAGTAGCATGCATAGGCATAACATCACATAACACTTCATCCTTATACTTGCCTACTGAAAAAGAAATCATCACTTGTCTATTCACCTTAACTACACCATATTCATTCAACCATTGAAGCTGATAAGGTCTCTCATGCTTTATGGTATTCAATCCCAACTTTCTAACCAAAGTAACACTAGCAACATTAGTACAACTACCAATATCAATGATCATACTACATACCTTATTGTTGATTAGGCATCTAGTATAGAAGATGTTCTTTCTTTGTTGCTCTACATCATCCTCCTTAGTCTAAACACTGAGTGACCTTCTAATTACCAAAAATTTATCACCAACATACTCTAAATCACTAGCATCCTCAAGTGGTGGCATCTCATCACAATCAGGCTCCTCACTAGTGGACACAATCTCTCCATCATCCCTTAGAATCATAATTCGATGATTTACACACTCTGATGCATAGTGTCCCAATCCCTGACACTTGAAATACTTTATATCATGATTACGCTCCGGCTGGACTTCTCCCTTAAGATTGTGATCACTAGCTGAAACCTGCTTCTTCATGGAGGTAGGTTCAGCAACTTTAGAAATCACCAAGGGCTTCGATGACACACTACCCTCTCTCCTTTAATTCATCTTCCAACCTGAAAAAGACCCTGAATAAGCTTCAAATCGTGTACCTTAATGGCCAAATGCACCTTTCAATTCAACATAAGATTGCAACTCCACAACATTGGCTATGTCTTTATTCAAGCCATTAAAAAACCTAGACATAGTAACTTCCTCATCTTCATTAACATTAACTCAAATCATAGCTGTTGCTACCCAATTTTTGACCCATATTTTGATACATTTTCAGAAAAAACCAAAAAATAGCAAAGAAAACTAAGAAAATCCCAAAAATATATATTTTTGATATATTTGCATCGTTTTTAGCATTTTCAACGCTATCTCAAAAGAATTTAAATTTTCAAAGGTATTTTGAATGCGTTCAACTTTTAACGCGTTAATTTTACAATTACTGATTTTTGAGTCGACATTGATATTGCTCGCTTTAAAAAATACAAAAAAAATAAGAAAAACCAAAATTAAAAAAAAAGAAAAGAAAATGAAAAGTTGAGGGACCAGTTTGGAAGCCTAGGAATATTTCTTCTATAAATACCATGCTACAGTAAAATAGTAAAGGGGGACAAAAATTTACTCATGGGGAGAGAAGAGAAAAATTTAGAGTCTGGGGAGGCGGAGAAAAATTAGGGGGGAAACAAAAGAAAAAACCTAACCTAAACTCATCTACAAGGAGCTGCCGCCCCCATCTTCTCTGATTTTTTTACTCCTGAAACCAACAAGCCGCCCCCGTCCCCCCTTTGTCTTTGAAAAGCAAACTAGAGAACCCTAAAAAAAAGGGAGGCACAGGGGCGGAGAAAATTTTAGGAGAACCGTAAAAGGAAAAAACCTAAAACCCAAAGAACCCCTAAAAAATTTGTCTTGGCAAGCCGCTGCCCTTCCCCTCGGGGGGGGACCAAAACGAGAGAACCTCACGGCTGTCTCTCCCAACACCGAACCAATTCTCCAAGGCAGCCTTCACCTGATTTCCCTCTCCTGGTCATCAGCACAGTGATCGCCCCTCCTATTTTTGGGGTTTTCTCCCTTTTCTTTTCCTGAAATCAGCCAAAGCTTCGCCCTTCCCTTGGTCAAAAACAGAACCAAAGAATCAAAGTTTTCCTCCTCCTCTAGTTTTCTTCCCTCAGCCCTGGCCAGCAGACCCCGCTCACAGCATCTCCTTCATTTCTGGCCGCCACACTCCCATTGGGATTTTTGGCTCCCAAAACCAGAAGCCACACAGGGGTCCCTTATTCCCTGTTAAAGCCGCCTCCCTTCCCTTGGCAAAGAAACCAGAGGCCCTCTCTCTCGGCCACCCATACAGCCGACAGACCCAGCTGTCTCTCCTTCAACCAACTACAAGCAGCACCACAAAACAACCTCATCTCCCCCAACCAGAGAACGGGCAGAGCCGCTCCCCATCTCCTCAGACCCACGGCTCTTGCTTCAGCCAGCAGGTCTTTCCTTCCTCAGCCGCCAAACAACTGCTGGCCAACAGGTCTTTCCTTCCTCAACCGTTGAACTGCCTCCAGCGGCAGCAACAACCCAGCAGCGCTCACAGACTGGCAATCCTTGGTCATGCCACCAGCCACCTGAAATAGAAGAAGAGGGAACAAAAGACTTGCAGAGATGCAGCAGATCTGAATAAGGAGAAGGAAGAGGAGCCGATCTGAAAACAAAACTAAAACAGACTTGCTTGTTGCTTTTTTTGGTGTTTTGCAGGTAGCAGTGTTGCCCACAGCCGACAGGAAGGTGAAGAGAGGAGGAAGCCATTACGGATCTCCCCACGCTCGCTGGATTTCGCGGTGGCGCGTGAACCCATGCGCCGCCAATTGCGGTGGTGCGTGGAGAAGACGCGCCACCACTGTTCCTGCATTTACAAAAGCCCTCTTTTGCAATTCCTGGAGTTTTAGGGGTCTGTTTTGTAATTTTCACATGTTGGAACATGTATTTAATTTATTGTTGATCTTTTTTTGTTCAATTTATATTATTTTGTAACATGTAAAAAATGATGGTGGAGTTTGAGCATAGTAAAAGGGGATGTGTGTGTGTTTGTATTTTTTTATTATTTTAGTAAATTATAAAAATAAAAAAGGTAAAAAGAATTAAGTGTTTAATTTGAATATAGTTAAATATCTTGAAGATAAATAAAATCATATTGTATTTTTCGTGAAAATGTAAGAACACGTTTTTACATCTATTGTGGGATTTATTAACTGATTTATTAAAGCTTTAAGAATTTGACTAATATTTCAAAATTTTCAAATCACATCAAATCGCAAAGCAACTTACCTCAGGTAGGGTACATTAGGGATGCTAATACCTTCCTGATCCACAATCAATCCCTTACCCTCGAATCTTTGACAACGACCAATAAACCCAGGTTTCCTAGTAACCTCAATCAAATACTAGGTGGCGACTCTCAAGACCCCAAAACAAGCAAACGAACGAAAAATCACCAGCAGACGCCGCACGGGGGACGTGTGACAATAGCCACCTTTAATTCTTTCTGATACTCCTCCACACTCTTATTACACTGTATAATCATTTGTAAATGATTAAACAACTCCCTATAATAGTGTTTATGAACATACCTCTTTTTCATTTTTGTCTTCAACTCCCATGTGCTTACTAGTCTTTCTCTATTCCTTCGTCTTTCTACCACCAATCTCTCCCACCAAACCATGACATAATCAGTAAACTCCACTACAACTAACATAACCTTTTTTTTTTCTTCTGAGTACCTATAGATGTTAAAAATCATCTCCACCTTTTTTTCTTAATTTAAGTAAGCTTCTAGATCAGTTTTCCCTTAAAGGTTGGGATTTTCAACTTAATACTACCCAAATTTTGGTCTACATCACCCAAATCTTCGAAATCCCCTCTATACTCAAAATCCTTATGTGGATGAATATGTCCCCTCCTTGGTTGATTCTCATACCTCTCTCCCCTTTGTGTACGAAACCCACCACCACGGTTAAGATCATCCTTGGCTTCATCTGCAGAGTTTCCACCAACACTCTCCTCCTTCCTAGCTTCTTTACCCTTTTCACTATGTCCCCAGACCTAGTCTCTAGTTTTTCAATCCTAATCATCAGCTCACCAAACATAAATTTCATTTATTGTTGTATTCTCAAAAGCCTATCTCTGGGATTTCACCCTTCTTCTGTGGCACAATATTGACAACCAAAAGTTGGCAAAAATCATTATATTATTAGCCAAAAGAAAGTGTCCTGAAAATTATTCTCAAGAGTATTTATACCCCAAGCCAAAAATCTTAGTTTCTCTAATGGGTCATATATAAACCCAATTTAATTAATAATCAAGTCAAGCTAAAACTAGCCTATACTAATTAAAATAAATAAGTTTGAAACCCAAAAAAATGTTTCCTCATAAAATAAAGAAAGTTTAATAGCCCAACTAATTTAATAAGACAAGTTCGATTATTTCCGCATTCTATCTGGCAGCAGTAAAGCCAACTGCAAACGGATGGTTCTCTCTTGTCTTAAAGAATTAGAAAGCATGCAATATATCATTGTAAAGGTATGGAAGTATAGTTTCCAACCCAACTAGAATCACCTTAAAATTCGACCTGTAGCTCCATTTATTATAAAAAAGGTAACGAAAGGTCAAACTATCTAAATCTAGTCTTCTTCTCCCAAACCTTGTGTAATGGTCTTGGTTCCATCAACAAGCCCCTCTTGAACATGAATAAGATTAATCATGGCTTGCTCCTCAGTATTTACTATCCTCTTAAAGTCCACCTTAGCTCACGTATCTTGAAGAAATCCATTGAAAGACTCTTTGAACCTCTTAGCTCTAAGCCTTGTAATTGAACCAACTGGATCCTCCAATGGATCCTTTGGCGCTTGGATCGCATCACCATATATATCTCAAGAATACACATATTCACATTCAAGTGTTTCACATATATTATAATCATATAATGAAAGTCATCATATCAAGACATTTATTTTAATTTTAAATGTAGGTCACACACAGACGTCCTAATGTTTAATTCTTAAGTTTCAGGGTGAGTTGAGTCAAGCTGACGGTGAAATCATCATAAGAATTAAATCATTTCTAACATGAAATTCATCAACGAAACTAATTCGTTGCTGTCATAAAAAATCATCAGCGAAAATTGGGTCGCTACTAACACATAAATTGTCAGCAAAAACTAGGTCGCTGGTGACACAAATCATTAGCGAAAACTGATACGTTGGTGACATAGAAATTATCAGCAAAAAAACTTCCACGAGTGATGCATGAAATCATTAGCGGACACAATCATTATTGACTTAGAAATCATCAACGAAAACTGAGTCGTTGTCAACCTAGAAATCATCAACAAAAACAACTTCCACGGCTAACACATGAAATCGTCAGTGAACACAATCACTGTTGACTTAAATATCATCAAGGGATTAGCATGTGATCTTACATCCATCGTTGATGTGTTTACTTATGATTGGCAGGGTTCTTTTTTCTTCTTCAATTGCTGCCATTTGTGGTCCTTATCCACGTGGGGGAATACGTTTAGTGGCTTATTTATTGCTAAATTTGTCAGGCGCCCTTTTTATTTATGTGGACTCTCTGCATGGCTTGCATGGCTTCCTCTAGCGCACATCGTCTTGTCTGTTCTTAAATTCGGCTTGTGGATTCTTGGCTCAGGTCTCTCCTGCCTTTTGTCTTATAGCTAAAGCTGTTTCATCCATGTCGGCTTGCTGCGTGCTCTTAGGCTGCTCATATCTTCAGTCTGAGCTTCCTATTCTTGTGTTTCTTGCTTTGTGTTAGGTTGGGAACCTTGTAATTTTTGGTTCCTCTCATAACCATTGTCTGCTTTGCTATATTGAACATTAAGGGAGCCTGTTCCCTTTATGTCTGCTCTTGTATTTGAACTTTCTGGCTCACTAGTAATGTATATTTTTTGATCTTTTAATACACTTACATTTTGATAAAAAAAAAATATCATCAATGAAAACTGAGTTGTTGCCAACTCAAAAATCGTCAACGAAAACAACTTCCACAGCTGATGCATGAAATGGTCAACAAACACAATCATTATTGACTCAAAAATCATCAATGAAAACTGAGTCGTTGCCTACCCAGAAATCGTCAATGAAAACTATGTCGCTACTGATTCATAAATTGTCAACGGCGGTTGAGTCATTTCTTGTTTTACTTTTTCCTTAAGCTAAGTGTAAGGTCTACGCTAAGCTTTCCCCCTTTATAACATACTGCAACCTAGTTGGACATAGACCGTTACCAAATCACATCTAATTTATCACAAGATTATCAAGTAATACGCAACCAAGTTTCAACATGTATAATTTTACAAAGGTTCTCTTAACCATCACTTCAAGACCAAAACCTAATGTTGCCACAATCATACTTTTTATGTTTTCAATTCCATCATGACAAATTCATCAACACAAATTAATAGTCAATTCACATTACACAAGGGTTCCATTTCCATCCTATATCTTGTTTCTCTAAAGGTGTTCACCATGCAAGGTTTTCTTCATGGTTGTCCATCACCCCTAATTTACACATGCAATTCATCATTTTTATCACAAGTATATTCACAACAACATGCTACAACCATACCTTTATTAACTTGGTTTATAACCATGCAAATTGATTAATCACATAACAAAATCAAAGAATTAACATCTACATGAATTTTGTTTCAACTCGAGTATGTTCCTAGGAGTTTAACAAGATCACAATCCATGCATTTCATCATTTCATTTCACATTCCATACAAGTTCATCAATCATATATGAAAAGTCAAGACATTAACATCAACATGAATTCTTTTTCAGCTCAATTATGTTCCTAGAAGTTTAACAAGATCACAATCCATGCATTTCATCATTGCATTTCACATTCCATGCATCTTTTCAACATAGTCGGTCCTCCTTTAGGTTTATACACTCAAAATCATTCATATTTCTTTGTAAAGGGTCCGCACATATGTTCTTTCATCCCTTATTCTTTTTAGATCTTTTCATTTAGCTACTAATTCTTGAGTTAAAATGTAAGAACCCTAATCTTTTATTTTGAGTTCCCCCCTCTTCTTTGTCTGAACCATAAGGCAACACCCAACCAAGGATAAGATACTATTACCTCACATTTTTAACAATTCAAGGGAAGGTTTTGGTGATTTGTCCTTCTCTTCCTCTCAGTTTTCTTCCCTTATTCTTTTGCTACACCAGTAAGCCTTTTATGCTCCTTCTTCTTCCATGGTTTCAATCATCACCCTTTCACTCAAACACTCAATGAAGGCAACATGCAGCTGGGTTTACGTGGGTTTTCTTCTTGGAAAGGGGTGGTTGTTGATGCAAGTAAGGCTGTCAATTTTGGGGGAACGGAAAAGTCATCTCTTTTTTCCTCTCCTGTATTAATACTCTCTTAAATGAGATGGGGTGTTTGGGTGCTAGTCATTCTTGTTCTTATCCCTCTCTTGGGTTATCTTAGGGCTGGTTTTCTCCCCCACAATTCCCACCTAGGGTAAGCCGGTTTCCCCCGTATAATTTCTTTTAGAGCAGGCCGATCTGTTTCCCTTAATTTCTTCTTAGCATAGGCCGACCTAATACTAATTTTTGTTTGATTTTACAAACGGTGTTTGAGAGTTTTAAAGATCTAGGATCACTATCAACTATTCATTAACTCATTTGCTATCCTTGTATGACAAATGACATATAACCATGCCATATTTTATCAGCAAATCTTATTTTCTAAAATTGGATAGGAAACACCATCATAATCAAACAAATGATTTTTCATCAATCAAGAACTTTCAATGTTATCAAGATCAAACATTGGCATATAATCATGCCACTCTTTTCATTGTTAATCTCAAACTTAAAGAGGATACTAAAACTCATTGCTTATCTCAAATCTCGATTCAACGGACATTTCAAGGTTTTCTACCAATTATTTTCCTCGATATTTCTATTTTACTATCTTTGTAAAAGAATGACATATAACCATGCCACCCATTTTGTGTTCACCTAAAAGATTAAGATTCCAACTTTTTTTTTGATGGATAACTAATCATTCGAAGACATTAAAGGTTTTATCTTAAATACCAAAAGACATGTGTAGAATCTTTTTCTTTATTTCTTTCTTCCAATTTTTTTTAGTTTTTTTTTATTTTTTTGAAAACTTGCCCTCAACATCGACTCTTGGTATTGGTTGTTGATACAACCATATTATTCGATAGTTTTACCCATATTTGCCTAGTATTTTGCATATGTTTTATATATATAATGCCTTGATATTCTTTATTTTATGTTTTGAAGGTAGATTTGACATCCAATCGATGTTTTGTGCAGAGCTTGAGCTCTAAAGGTTGAAATGAAGTGATTCTAGTGGCATTAGAAAGATAACATCCATATCTTTCTATACATATATGACAAGAAAAGTAAAAGGAGAAAGAGCATCAAAATTGCAGCCTTCAAAGATAGATCTTGCATTTTGCCAATGTTGACCTTTAGTTATTTCGACTTGAATATCTTGAGTTAGAGATATCCATTTGATGCAAACTCAATTTTTTTTGGATTCCTAACTTGAATACCTATCAGCCTACCAAATTGCAGCATAAAAAGAGCTCACATGATAGAGATATGACTTTTCTAAGAGGACTCATAAATTCTACCAACAAATAGGTTTTGTGAAGAAATAAGTCCAATTTACTTCCCAAGGATCCAAACCGACATCCAAGTCTCTATTTGGGCAATTTAACTCGTCTAAGTCCAAAGTAAAGGCTTGAAGATTTTATGCAAGACTATTTCCTTTTTTTTAGGAAAATAGTTATTGCATTATTTAAATGTAAATTGTCTACTTAGAAAATGACTATATTTTTCAGGAAGAAGGGATTAAGGTTTGCTATCAAATAAAAAAAAGAGAGAAAGAAAGAGAGGGGCAACTAGAAAGAGAAGAAAAACTCACCCTTCCCTCCAAGACCTGAAATCATGTATTCATCTTTCATTTGGATTAGTTTCTCAATAGACATGTAAGGCTAAATTATTTTTCTTAGTTGCAAGGACACAGAAACCTTCGGATTTCAAGAAATATGAGATGTATTTTACCCTTTTCTTTTTTGTTTATATGATGAGTATGAGTATGTTTGTTTTCCTATACTTATTTCCTATGATTGTTTAGTTTGATTGCTAAAGCAGACTCTAAGCTATTATTCTTATCAATCTATTGTTAAGTTTGCTATCAAAACCGGAGTGTTGATATATAAACTTGTGAAGCAATTAAGTTTAATAATTGTGTTAGATCTATGTTATTAATCTTATGGAAACATTCGATCAAATCAAATATAGACTGCAGACAGTTATGAAGTTTAGTTCTTAAGGTTGCCATTAAATTAAATTACTAGTGCAGACACTGTGGTTATTTAATTGTTAAGGTTAGTTACACTGCGGATTGGTTAACTAACTAATATCAAGAAAAGATAGATATTCAAAATATAAGTAGACGTTTTGTTTCCATTATCAGTTCTGATTTCCATAAGTGGACGTTTACTTGAAACCAAGTTTGTTCTCGTGAAAAATTTAGATTTATTTAAGTTAGATTGATTGCTTCATTATGTTTACCATATTATAGCTTAGATAACTTCGAACCCCCCCTCTAATTTTATATCATCTAGCATAGAAATCTAACTAAATCATCCTCGTGTGATCGACCCCTTACTTGTTCTATACTATCTTGTTTATTTAAGCTAGGATAATTAATTTGTGTGGCTGGGACATCGCAATAAGTTTTGACGTTGTTGTTGGGGAAGTGATTTTAGTTAATTCTTGAGTTGTGATTGTTATTTATTTTGTTAAAAAAAAAGAAACAGAAAACAAAAACAGAGTTACGGTGGTACTGTTCAAAACAAAATTTTTGGTGGAAATAGGTCTCAATATTTTGTTTCCTAAAGGAAAATGATGTTCTGAACAAGACAGTGGCCTTTGGCTAATAGCTCCACCCTATCGAGGCTAAATTCCACTATTTTCTAGGGTTTTTAAACAGTTTTTGTGTTTTAATGTTGGATTTTCATTCATTTTCACTACTTTAAATCACTCGTGAGGTTGATTTCTTTTTAAGTTTTCTTGATTATTTATGCATGTAACCCGATCTACTAACCAAAGACAAGTGCAGGTAGATTTTGAAATAGAAAATACTTTATGTAGGTTACATAAAGAAGCCCACATCAACACCATGACTGTTGCACGACAACAGACACTCAAAGAGCTCACTGCTCCCAACGTGGAGAATCAACCATTATGCATAAACATCAACAACAATGCCAACTTCGAGCTCAAGTCTGGTTTTATACACTTACTATAAATATTCAATGTACTTGCCGGAGAACATCCTTATACTCATCTCAAGGAGTTTCACATGGTTTGCATTGGCATGAAACCGCATGGAGTTGACAAAACAAGTTAAGCTTTCCTTTTCTCTTTAAAAGGGACAGCAAAAGCATGGTTTTTCACCATTCTCCTCGAATTCATTAGAATTGGAATGGCATGAAGAGGATTTTCCTTGAAAAGTATTTCCCAGCCTCTCGAATTGCCAACAGAAGGAAATAAATATGTGGGATTCGACAATCTCATGGGAAGACACTCTTCGAGTATTGGGAAAGATTTGAGCAATTGTGCATTTAATGCCCTCATCATCAGATACCCGATTAGCTGCTCATACAATATTTCTATGAAGGACTGATGTCTACTGACCGCAGTATCATTGATGCGGCAAGTAGAGAGGCATTTGTAGATAAAACACCTGAGGCTGTACGCCAATGAATCTCAAATATGGCAGCCAACTCGAAATAATTTGGCACCCGTGGAGACCTTCAAAGCAAACAGGTAAATGAGGTAAGTATTGCTAACCTTGAGAATAAAGTTATTTATCTTACTTCTCTTGTGTATTTTTTGGCTTGTGGAATTGTACAACAAGTGAAAGTTTATAGCATATACTCGTTACAAGGACAAGCTTTGGATATGTGCCTAATAATGCAAGAAAATTACATTGAACAAGCTAATGCAGTTGATGGAGCATTCAATGGACAACCCTAGTATAAATATGATCCTTTTTCTAACACGTACAATCCCAGATGGAGAGATCATCAAAACTTACGCTATGGGGACCTGCCTCAACAAGGCAATCAAGGTCGATAGTTCCATCCCCATGGATTTCAGTCCCAACATAATTATTAAGCGAGATAGCCCCCTGCATTCAGAAATTCCAATGTTATGAGGTCATCGAGTGATGATCTTCTTGAGATAATGAAAACCTTGGCTTCTAACACAGTGACCTTGCAACAAAATATCATGTCTTTTCAACAGAAAACAAGGTCAAGTATTCATAACTTAGAGAAGCAAATGGGGCAAGTAGCTTCAAGTGTAGGGAAAATGGAAGCACAAATCAATGAAAAATTTCCCTCCCAAGCATTGAATCCAAAAGAGAATGTTAGTGTGATCACGTTGCGAAGTGGGAAAGAACTTGAAGAGAAAAGGTCAAAATAAATTGAGATGGAGGAAGAAGAGGAGATAGAAATTGAACTGCATATAAAGAAGAAACACCTTCCTCCTCCACAAATTGAAACAACGACCAATACTCCAAAGGTAAGTCCTAACTCAATGAATTCCAGTTTTAAGAAAATTCCCCCCTTTCCTGTGAGTTCTTCTAGGTTTAAGAAAGAGGACAAAGAAAAAGAGATTTTAGAGGTTTTTAAGAAAGTGGAACTCAACATTCCTTTAATTGATGTTATCAAGCAAATTCCTAAAGATGTCAAATTCTTGAATGAGTTGTGTACTACCAAGAGAGCTTACAAGCTAAAAGGTTACGAGACGGTAAGTATGAGTGAAGTTGTATTTGCTGTTGTTTAAAAGTATCTGCCTTTGAAGCAAAAAGACTCAGGTGCGTTTACTATCCCATGTGTTATTGGTAATCCCAGTTTTAAAAGGGTCTTATGCGATTTAGGTGCATCCATTAGTGTTATGCCTGAATATGTTTATGATTCTTTTAGTCTTGAGCCTTTGATTAAAACTAGTATTGTAATATAACTTATGGATTGTAGTTTTGTTTATCTACTTAGTGTGATAGAAGTTGTCCTAGTCAAAATTGATAGTTTGGTTATTCCTGCGACTTTTATATTCTTGATATGGAATTTGATTCTTGTGATTCATCAAACAACACTCCTATATTGTTTGGGAGACCATTCTTGAAAACTACCAATATGAAAATTGATTATGGTAAAGATACTTTGTCTATGGAGGTAGGAGATGAAAAAATTGAATTTAATTTTCATGATGCAATGAAATATCCTTACAGCAATATTTATTCTATCACATGCTATGACCAAGTAAATAAGTGTGTGCAGCAAGTTTTTGATTTTGATTATAAGAACGAATTAAGTGTGGCTTTAAGCTATGGCTATGATTTTACTAAGATAGAAGAGATGGAGAGGCACATATGTGTTCCCCAAAAGATGTGTTATAACCCAATTGTTGACCGTTGGCTCTTGATTTAATTTTACGGGGATAAAATATAAAATTAAAAGATCAGAGAATAATTTTGATAAAAAGTGTGATTTGTCAACTTGCGCGAAAACTAGGGACTACAATGTGCTTTTGTCATTTTATATTTATCTTTAAGATAATGATAACTATCCGCTTTCAAATTTCATTCTTAATGAAATTCAAACTTCAAAGAAGAGAATTGAGTTTGATTAAGACTTTGTTTCTCACACACTATGAGACTCTTGCACTATAAATACAGATCTCAATGTATGCATAATGACAAGAAACTCTACAGGGGACCATTACAAGAAACCCTAGATGATGAAAAAAAACCCTAGAAGAAGACAATTACCAAGAAACTCGAGAGGGGAGCCATTACAAGAAACCTGGAAGGCAAATATTACAAAAAGGAAAAAAGAAAAAAAGGAGACACCACTAAAAAAACAAAACAAAAGAGGCGGCGTACCCTATACCAGTCACCGCCCCCTTTCAGCCCATCCCATGATTTCTCTTCTTCCCTGGTCTCAGAACCAGCTATTAAACGCCCCCCTCCTCAGCCTTTTCCTTTTCTTCTTCCCCGGCCTCCAGAAACGGTTCCCCGACTTTTTCTTTCCCCCTCAAACAAGAAAAAATACACATTTGTTCTGCCTTCCCCACCATTGTCTATCTCTCTGCCCAGACCTCCTTGCAGGAAGGGAGTTCATGGACAGACTGGTAGCCACATCTCCTTCCTCCTAGATCAACAACAACAACAACATCTCTAGAACCATCATCCTTTACTGTGATAGCCCTATACCTTGCCATCCTTTTTCCTCACTGGCACTGTGTCTTCAACAAGTCCAGTACCGCAAGTTTCAGCAACTTCAGCCTCTGCACCGTAACCTTTGGCAGCAGTGCTGTGACCAACTCAAAACGACATTCTCTCCCCATAGTGACCTCCTGTTATAGCTTTGAATGAGACGATCATATTGGGATAAGCAATAAGCAGAAGCCACATAGTAGCTGGATCCCTCCCTCCAGAATAGCAAACAACAGCAGCAGCAGAGGAGTTTCCTCCATCTCGGCCATAAACATCTCTTTTTCTCTTGGTCGAATGCTAGCCTCCAGCCGACAATAGCAGCACCCTGTAAACTTCATTCAACAACAAGAGTTCTTCATCATTGCCTTGTGACCTCGTCTTCAGCAGGTAAAGTCCCACACCAAGTAAGCTTCCTTCCCTGTTTTGCCAAATTAATTACCTTGTCGTTATAGCATGCAAGCGGGAGTTATTCACACATGCATGCAACCGTGGCAAAACCGGGTCACTGGTTTGGACCAGTGACCCGACCTTTTTTTTTTTAAGTTTTGAGACCGGGCTACATAAATAAAAAAGGGAATAAAAAAAGAAAAAATAGTTTGTATTTCTTTTAATACAGAATTTTACGGATTTATTTATTGGCGCTAGGGTTAGGAATAATGTACCTTTTGGGTTGCGCCATATTTACCAATGCCAAAGTTGGAAATATTCATAGGCGAGAATATTCATTGATGCCAGAATCAGGAATATTATAGGAAGACCACAAGAACATAACAAAAACAAATCTTTAGCCATTTAAGACAAAACAGCAATGCAGCCTACCTCAGGTAGGACGTTTAAGAGGTGATACTATCTTTCCTTTCACGTAATTAGTCTCGTACCAAAGAATCTATGTTGACCAGTTAGGGTTCCAAGTGACCATAATACTAGGTGGCGACTCCTTGAACAAGATCATTCCCCATCAAAGAACAAGATGTCAAATATCTGTTTTTTTTTCAATTAAGAAATTAATTTTTAATCGATCGCCATGATGTCCAGGTGTGACAATATGCAAGAATTAGCATTGGATTTGCAAGCTTTGCAAACCATTCCCCATGGTAATGTCTTTATTGATTTAGTACTTTCACATAAAAAGCTTTTGCCATCTATTTTACAGGCCCCTGAGTTAGAATTGAAATCTTTGCTTGATAATTTGAAGTATGCATTCATTGGCGATAACAATACACTTCCTGTTATGGTAGCAAAAGGTTGTGCAAGAGGAAAAACTTGTGAAGTTGTTGTGCGATCACAAAACAGTCATTGGATGGACTTTACGACATTAAGGGCATTAGTCACTCGATATGTATGCATCGCATATTATTGGAGGATAATGTGAAACCAATAAGAAAAATACAAAGGAGGTTGAATCCACTTATGATGGAGGTAGTGAAAGCTGAGATTTTGAAACTATTAGATGCAGGAGATATTACCCCATCACGGACAGTAAATGGGTGGCGCCAATCCATATGGTGCCTAAAAAGACCGAAATCATGTTGATGAAAAAAAAAATGACGAACTCATCCCTACTCACATCTCGAGTGGTTGGAGAATGTGTGTTGATTATAGAAAGCTTAATCTTTCTACATGCAAAGATCATTTCCCATTACCATTCATAAAACCAAATGCTTGAACGCCTGGCAAATAAGTCTTTTTATTGCTTTCTTTATGGATATAGTGGATATAATCAGATTGTTATTAATTCTAAAGATTAAGAAAAGACTACATTTACATGTCCATTTGGTACATATGCATATAGGAGAATGTCCTTTAGTCTCTATAGTGCACCTACAACTTTTCAAAGATGCATAATGAGTATTTTTTCTGACTATGTTGAAAGAATAATTGAGATTTTCATGGATGATTTCATGATATATGGTGATTCTTTTGATAAGTGTTTAGAAAATTTTTCTTTGGTCTTGAAAAGATGCATTGAAACTAACCTTGTTTTGAACTATGAAAAGTGTTATTTTATGGTAGAACAAGGAATAGTTCTTGGGTATGTTGTGTCTTAATTTTTATATCCACAGGGTTCACATTAGTTGATATGAGAGCAAGACTAACACAATTTTGGAAAGCCAAAAATCAAGTTTGTGATAGATAAACCTTGACCAAAAAATAACTTTGTACCTAACAATCAAATGTATTGGAAATTGAACTTAGACCCATTGATTATAGAGAATCAAGAACTCAACATATACGAAGATGCTACAAGGTCATTTATACCTAGATAAGTCAAATTTGTTTTTTGTCCCAACAAAGAGAAAAATGTTGTATCATGCAAAACACAACTTTATTCAAAACATCATGTTTGAAAAGAAAAAACCTAAGTACAAGCTAAATAACCTTATTTATATTAGAAAAAAAATGTCCTAAACAAGTCTAAAAAATAATAAAAGAGTTCTAAAAAAATAAAAAAATAATAATAAATCAATTAGGAAACTAATTCAAATCTCGCACGGTAGCTTCTAAACCTTATTGCAAGGACTTCCTGATGTTCAATTGACCTGAAATTTTAATTAGATATAAAACAAGAGCTCTGAAAATGTTTGGTAAAATTCAATCCCAATCCAACTGTCAAATAAAAAATTATACTTATTAGCATAAAACTGTGCAATAGAAAAAATCAGCCCCAACTTTAACTCTCCTAAATAAGCATAGAAATCTTTCTAATAGCTCATGCCCCTTAGTTTCATTGTAGAACTACAAAAATCCCAAAAAAATAAGCTACTAAATATCTTTGTATTATTAGGAAAATAATAATTTCCAAATAAGAAGTCCACAAGTTAAAAAGGCAACAAATAACAAAATTCATACATAACCTTCTGACCTATATTGTAATACCTTTTCAAACTCTGATTGTCTTGAAATTTTAACCCAATATAGAACAATATGTCTAGAAATATCTAATGAGATTTTAGTCAGAGCCAATTGTTGGATTGAGAGTTATAGTTGATAGAATAAAACTAAACAGTAGGCACAATTATGCTAGAATCCAAATTTCTTTGTTCAACCTTTTCTAGGATCATATCACATTCCTAATAGAATACAATCTAAAGATCACAATATATAATTATATAATCTTATTAATCAATACATGATTATCATTGATCTTCTTAAGTTGACTTCCATAACATAATAAGATCTTGCTAGTGCTATTAACTTTCTTATAATTTTTAAGAAACCTTGATTCAAACTGAGTTATTTATTTTTTTGGTTGAAAAATATCAATTTTGTTTCAAGAAGCTTGTGCCTTTGTATTTTTCTTTCAACATATTTCACATGCTAAAAGAAACTTTTGTTGGAATTTGTTTATAAAATATGTAGTAGGCCTTTTAAAGTCAAATTATATATGAGGTCTATTTATATTTGAGGTTAAAACTATGTTGTATTTTTTTATCCAACATGAGTACTTTACATGGAATTTTAACATATTAACAAAATAAAACAATTGAAAATGAATAAGAAATTATTCTCAATGATCTTTGGATAGTGAAAGCTTCAAACCTAAAATAGTTTATTGATTATTCTATAGCTTGTGGGTTCATGAGTTTGGGCTTGGGTTTGGTTAATGAAAAAAATATTTTGCTATTAAATCCTTATTTGATCAATAATTTTTTTAAGTGTATAAAATGTCTTTTATATAAACCAATAAATTAATTAAGTGATATGAATGAATGAATGAATTCATGAATGATTATTCATGAACTATGAACATTCATGAATTTTGATAAATACTTATGAATATGTTTCATAAATTATGAACATTCAAGAATTATAAAGAATTCACGAACTACAAGTATTCATCATAAATAATAAACATTCATGGATTATGAGTATGAATATTTTGGTTTCCAAGTCCTGTAAATAGGAGCCTTGGATGGATGGAAAGGGATGGAATAAGTTCTTGAGTTTTTTTCTCTTATTGTTGTTGTTTTTCCTAAGTCTTGTTTTCTATTCTTTGAGGTTGTTGGAATTTGTTTATAAAATATGTAGTGGGCCTTTTAAAGTCAAATTATATATGAGGTCTATTTATATTTGAGGTTAAAACTATGTTGTATTTTTTTATCCAACATGAGTACTTTACATGGAATTTTAACATATTAACAAAAAAAAAATTGAAAATGAATAAGAAATTATTCTCAATGATCTTTGGATAGAAAGCTTCAAACCTAAAATAGTTTATTGATTATTCTATAGCTTGTGGGTTCATGAGTTTGGGCTTGGGTTTGGTTAATGAAAAAAATATTTTGCTATTAAATCCTTATTTGATCAATAATTTTTTT